>DGYFR06201__coassemble_2757_pt1 | contig 7712 bp, 5 predicted proteins | sample DGYFR06201__metabat2_high_PE_051 | metagenome-assembled genome bin DGYFR06201 | reverse complement strand
CCGGCTGTTTTGGGCGATTTAGCCTACCCCTATCATCATGGCGCTCTGGCTTATGTCTTGAGTATTAGTGTGTTATCAATTAACTACCGAGGATAGGTCTTGCCTAGGTCTTGCCAATCTTGGGCCCTCTTGCGAAGGTGCCGGAGATATGAGGGAAAATGGTTGGCTTTCCGAAGCGGACGGATACGGAAGCAGGACATGATAGGTGTCGCTGCTGAATGTTCAGCGAGGCTGGAATCACCCCTAAGACGACTCAATGAACATCCAGCGACGAGAAAAGACTTGCCGCCCTCGGCACAAGAGGGAGGGGCCCGCCGCGGAGCGGTGGGAGGGCCTGGTCTTTTCGACTGCTGGATGTTCGTGAACGGGTCTTGGTGGAAAATACAGGGCCTGCAGGAACGGCAATAGTGGAACGTGTCCTAATATCCGAGGACATAAAGGGGCTGTATTAAAGCATTAACTTTGGCACGGCGGCGGGAAGAATCTGGGGCGTCAGCAGATGGTGTGGCTCAGTCGGCGGGCAATTCAAAAGCTATGTCCCGGCGGAGGATGAAAATGCCGGGACATGGATGCGACGTCTGTCAGTCAACTGAGAGCTTGAAGAGGATGGTGCGGTGCCACGTCTGGCCGGGGCGAAGTTCCGTGGACGGGAAGGCCGGATGATTGGGCGAGTCGGGCAGGTCCTGGCACTCTATGGCCACGCCGTCGTAGTCGCGGTAGGGACGGCCGGACTTGCTGACGGGTGAGCCGTCCAGCCAGTTGCCGGTGTAGACCTGCACTCCGGGCTGGTCAGTCCAGACCTCCAGACGGCGTCCCGATACGGTGGAACTGAGTTCCGCAGCCGGTTTCAGTCCCTGCATTACGGTTTCCTCCAGTCCGGGAGCATCCTCCACTGTGGTTACGGCAGATGTGGGAGCTTTCCCGGCCCCGTAGGCGCCGACGGGTGCCGGAATTTTGCCAGACCCGGAAATGTCCCCGGACTTAGGAACTTCTTCGGACACGGGGATACCGTCGATTATCCAGCAGTTGTCGTAGCCCTTGCCGTATTTCAAGGCCGGAAAGTCGGCCTTGATGTCGCGGCCAATTGGCTTGGCCGTTCGGAAGTCCATTGGGGTGCTTTCTACCGGGGCAAGCTCACCAGTGGGGATAAGGGCCTCCGAGGTGGTCAGCCAGCGTGAGGCGTTGAGGCGCAAGTTGTGGCCGAAAATACTGCCGCTGTCCTCACCGTCAAGGTTCCAGTAGGTGTGGTTGGTCAGGTTGATAACTGTAGGAGCGTCGGTAGTGGCCGTGAGCTCCAGTCTTAGCGAGTTGTCGTCCTCCCAGGAATACAGGGCCTCTACATGCATGTTCCCAGGATAGCCCTGGTCTCCGTCCGGACTGTCCAGAGCGAACAGCACCTGACGCTCCGATGACCGCAGCACTTTCCACAACCGGTTGGCGAAACCGTCCGGTCCTCCGTGCAGTTGGTATTCAGGGTGATTCTTCACCAGGTCGAACCATTTGCCGTCCAGGCAGAACCGGCCATCGGCGATACGGTTGGCATACCGGCCCGGAATCTTACCCATGCACGGGCCGTCATTCAGATAACTCTCCTCATCCTTGTAGCCCAGTACCACGTCTCCCATGACACCATTGCGGTCGGGAACGACCACCGACACTATGCCGGCGCCTCTTTCGCTGAGCATCACTGACGCTCCGTTTTTATTGATCAGATGTATCATGGCTTATTCGAGTCTGCGGGCACCGTCACTGATTATTACGGGATAGACTTTGGGCTCATGTCCGTACTGTGCGGCATATTCTCTGACCGCGCGCTCAATGAACTCATCGTAGAGACTGTCCTTGACTAAATTGATGGTGCAGCCTCCGAAGCCTCCGCCCATGACTCTGGAGCCGGTCACTCCGCACTCGCGTGCCAGATCGTTGAGGAAGTCCAGCTCAGGGCAGCTTACCTCGTATAACTTGCTCATGCCGTGGTGGGTCTCGTACATCTTCCGGCCCACTGTCTCGTAATCGTCCTGTTCAAGAGCATTGCATACGTCAAGAACCCGCTGAATCTCCTCTATCACGTATTCGGCCCTCATGTAGTCTTCTGATGGGACCGAGCCGCGTACCTGTTCGAGCATGGCGGGCGTAACATCGCGCAGAAACTCCACCCACGGATGTCCGGCTGCCTTGACTGCGGCTACCACGGACTCGCAGGAAGCACGGCGCTTGTTGTAGGCAGATGAGGCCAGTTCATGCTTCACCACGGAGTCAAGCAGCACCAGCCGGTAGCCTTGAGGATGAAATGGATAGTAGCGGTATTCGAGTGAGCGGCAGTCCAGCCGGATAAGACTGCCGGCCTTGCCGAATATGGAAGCGAACTGATCCATGATGCCGCAGTTGACACCGCAGTAATTATGCTCAGTGGCCTGTCCTATGCGGGCCAGCTGGAATTTGTCGATGCCCAGCCCCAGCATGTCGTTGAGAGCGAAGGCAAAGGTGCTTTCCAAGGCCGCCGAGGAGGACATGCCCGCTCCGAGCGGAACATCTCCGGCGAACACCGCGTCAAATCCTTTCAGCAGCGGCCCGCGGTATTTGATGGTCTCCATGCAGACTCCGAATATGTAACGGGCCCAGGATGCAGAGGGTGCATCATCTTCTTTGAATCCGAATTCGGCCGAGTCGTCCAGGTCTACGGAATACACCCGTACCCGGTCAGTGCCGTTGAGACGTATTTCGGCTATCATGCCCTTGTCAATGGCTCCCGGGAACACGAATCCGCCGTTGTAGTCGGTGTGCTCACCTATCAGGTTGATTCTTCCGGCAGAGGCGTAAAACTCACCAGAGCCTCCGAAATGCTTCTGAAACTGTTCGTGAATCTTTTCTCTCATCATATCTCAGTGTTTTTGTCAATTATCTGGAAATAGTCTCAAGTACGGCCTTCTTCAGACCTTTGGCCTTGGCAGTCAAGGTTATCGGACCGGGAGTCCTGTCGCTCTGGATGATGACGGTGAGCTGTCCGCTGAATGCGCTCATCTCAGGAACGTGGAAAGGCTCCAGGCAGGTAGGGTCTCCGTTGGCCACGGCCCTGAACTGTCCCGCTCCGGACACCTCGAAGCGCACTTTCCGGGTGTCCAGCGGGCAGAGGTTTCCGTTGCGGTCCACAATCCGTACGGTAACGTAAAGCAGGTCCTTGCCATCTGCATACAGGCTGTCTCTGGACGGTATGAGCTCGATGCTATGAGGTTTTCCGGCCGTATATATGGTTTCCCGTTCGGTTTCTATATTATTCTCATCATAGGCGATGACAGTAATCTCACCTGGCTCATAACGCACGTCATTCCATATCAGACGGAAACGTGACAGCAGGTCTTCATCGCCTTTCTCCCTGAACCCCATGCTTTTACCATTGATAAATAATTCGGCTTTAGGGTAGGATGTGTATACGAATACCGGAGTTGTGACGCCTTCGCGTCCCTCCCAGTTCCAATGGGGCAGAACGTGCAGGGTAGGGCTGTCCTCATTCCATATGCTGCGGTAGAGCCAGTAGCGGTCCTTGGGTATGGAGGCCAGGTCGATAATCCCGAACATCGAACTGTGGTTGGGCCATGCGTCGGTATCGTAGGGGGTGGGTTCGCCCAGATAGTCGAATCCGGTCCAGACGAACTGTCCCATGGTCCAGGGATAATCCTCTGCCAGAGCCAGGTCCTCGTCCGGAATATTGGACCAGGAGCAGTATTCGAGGTCGTAGGAGGAACTCTGGTGGTCTTCGTAGAGGGCGGTGTGCTTTTTCTCTACGGGAAAATGATAAATGCCCCTGGAGCTGACGGTCGAGGAGGTCTCGCTGCCTAAAATCATTTTCTGCGGCAATGTGTTGTATCCTTCCAGATATTTGAAAGTGCGGTAGTTGAATCCGGGGACGTCCAGTACGGCGGCAAATCCGTTGGACAGCACTGCGTCTATCTGGTCCATGCCGCAGGTGACCGGACGGGTCGGATCTTCCCTATGGCAGATGTCCTGCAGGAAACGGGCTACTTCAACTCCTTCCGGTGACCATTGGGAGGGTACCTCGTTGCCGATGCTCCACATCACTACTGAAGGATTGTTGCGGTAATGGCGTATCATATTGACCATGTCTTTTTCGGCCCATTCGTCGAAGAACCGGTGATAGCCGTTCAGGCATTTAGCCTCGTTCCACTCGTCGAAATTCTCCACGACAACCATGAAGCCCATCTCGTCGCAGAGCTGTATAAGCTCGGGTGCCGGCATGTTGTGTGTGGTGCGGATGGCATCGCAGCCCATGTCCTTGAGCATGGTGAGCTGGTGCCGCAGGGCCGAGACGTTGATTGCGGCTCCGAGCGGGCCGAGGTCGTGGTGCAGGCAGACTCCCTTGAACTTGCGGTTCTGTCCGTTGAGGTAGAACCCGGTCTCGGGACGAACCTCTATCGTCCTGATACCGAATGTGGTGGTGTAAGTGTCGCAAAGTTCTTTCCTGGCTTGGACGTATCTCTGCTCCCCCGGTTTGAATTCCGGCGGAGTCGGGTATATGATTACCCTTGTCTCGGCTTTGTACAGGCTGGGAGTCTCAGGAGACCACAATTCCGGATTGGGGATTCGGAAGATCTGCTCTGCTTTCCAGGACCCGTTTGCCGAGTCTATAGGGGTGTGGTCTCCGGAGCCGGCTACGACTTTGCTGTCGCGGTCGTATATCGTAGTGGAGAGCTGCATGTCGAATCCGTCAGGTATGCCTTCCACTTCTGTTACCAGTCTGACAGTAGCTGTGTCTCCGGCCCCGTTGAGCTCAGTGGTGACGGTCGTGCCCCATACGGGTATATGGGCATCATTGGTCTCGATAAGCCAGACGTTTCTGTAAAGACCGGCTCCGGGATACCACCTCGATGACTGAGGCTTGTTCTCCAGTCTGACTTTCAGTTCGTTGTTCTTTCCGTCCTCAGTCAGATACGGAGTGATGTCGCAATAGAACGAATTGTATCCGTATGGCCAGAAGATGACCTCGTGGCCGTTGACGTAGACCCTGGCCTCGCTCATGGCTCCGTCGAACACCAGTGCCGCCTGTCTGCCGCAATAAGAAGTTGCAGGCTTTAGGTCCACGTCCAGGTTGCGGATATACCATCCAGTCCCTACGTACGGAAGTCCGCCTGTGCGTCCGGTCTTGACGGAAGCCGTCTCCTCCCCGTTCTGTACTACGGCTACAGTCTGGATATCGTTTCCGCGGTCAAACGGGCCGTAGATGGCCCAGTCGTGAGGGATAGAGACATCCTCCCATTCTGTAGGATTCTCGCCTTTTCCGAATTGCCACCCTTCGTCCAAAAGAGTGACTTTTCTTACATCTCCGTCAGTAGCAGTGTCTGCATGGACTGCGGTTGCCGGTATCAGCATGAGCAATGCCGGCACGGTTGTCAGGATAAAGTGTCTCGTATTCATCTTTAGATTGTTTATTTGTCAGTTTTTGAATGCATCCAGAGCAGTAGTGGGTTTGAAATCCTCATCAAATGCTCCTTTGTCGTATGAGCTCCACCCGAGTTGTTGGTATATCTGCGATGTCCAGGCCGGGTTGGTCTGTGGTTCCCAGTAGAATACGCCTGCGCAGGCTCCCAGGTTGAGACTTTCAGTCCGGTCTATCAGATAGGATAGAAAACGGAATGACTCGTCGGGCTTGTTCCATGACATACCGGCCTCGCAGATAATGCAAGGTGTCTCATATTTGATATACAGGGCGGCTATATTGGATATGACGGCATCGACGACAGACTTGTAGTCACCGTCATCATACTGCCCGTCTGCCACATAGTATTCGGGATATACCGACATGCCTATCATGTCCCATTTGCCGTTGTTCTCTTTGAGCCCGTTGAAAATCCATTCATATAGATCCTGATTGTCTCCGTGGTCGAGATGTACGATTACTTTCGCATCAGGAAAGACGGCCTTTACCGCGTCATATCCGGCATTGGTGAGTCTTGCGTATGCGGCCATGTCCAGATCGGCCTTCCCTGTGTCCCACAGCATGCCGTTCGATGTCTCGTTTCCGACCTGCACCCACTCCGGTGTGATTCCTGCGTCTTTAAGAGATGCAAGCACTTCTGATGTGTGGTCACTTACTGCGCTGCACAGTTGTTCCAGATCATAGTCCTCCCATGCGGCAGGCTTGTTCTGCTGTTGCGGATCAGCCCACCAGTCGCTGTAATGGAAGTCGATCATAATCCTCATACCCAGGTCGTGTGCTCTTCTGGCCTTGGTCATTACGTCTTCCACACCGCACCATCCTTCCTCTGGATCAACCCATACTCTTAGTCTTATAGCGTTGAATCCCAATTCTTTCATCAGGGCGGTACATTCCATTTCGGTGCCGTCGGCAGTCTTGAACTTTATTCCGTCCCGCTCCATCTCAGTCGCCCAGCTTATATCCGCCCCCTTGGCGAAGATAGATTCGTCATCGGACTCATCGCCCTGACCACCAGATGGTCTGGGGTCGTTATTGCCGCATGATGCACATAGAATTGCCGCTGCTGCGATTATCAGCGATAGGAGAGTAAATCTTGTTTTCATAATCAACTGAGGATTTAGAATCCAAAGTTAGTGACAATTCTCGAAAACTCCTATAGTCAGAGGCCGTATATTAGATATCCGGCGACTCCGGAGGCTATAATCACCCAGATGGGGTTGGCCTTTAGGAACAGCAGTGCGGCGAAGGCTCCTCCGAATAGAATCCAGCTCCACCAGTCTATGAAATTGTATGGGGTGATAAGAATGATGGCCGCCGCGGCGATCATGCCTATTGTGACCGGTCGCATCACTTTCAGGACGGACGCGAAATAGGGATTGGTCTTGAATTTCTCGAAGAGGATGCATATCCACAATACCAGGAGGTAGGAGGGCAGGACTACTGCTATGGTAGTCGTCAGCGAGCCGAGCACGCTTATGGCCGGACTGAAGCCCATGGCGTGTGGTACTGAATATCCGATGTAAGTCGCGCTGTTGATGCCTATCGGGCCGGGAGACATCTGGGATATGGCCACGATATCGGTGAACTCCTCAGGAGTGAGCCATTGATGTACAGTCACTACCTGGTTCTGGATCAGGGACAGCATCGCATAGCCTCCGCCGAAGGTGAATGCCCCTATTATAAAAAATGTGTAGAATAACTGAAGGAATATCATTTCTCCTCCTTTTTATGGTTGTGATTGTCCTGTCGGCTGAACGCCATCACCAGACCGCCGAATATGGCTGCTACTATAATCCAGATGGGGGAGATCCTCAGGAACGCGATGAGGGCGGTGGCGGCAACGGCTACCGTACCGGTTATCCAGTTGAGCCGGTTCTTTACCGCCATGCGGATGACCGGGGCTGCTATGAGGGCTACGACGGCCGGACGAATACCCTTGAATACAGCCTGCACTGCAGCATTGTCCTTGAAAGTCGTGAAGACCGCGGCTACGAGCAGTATTATTATAAAGGGAGGGACCACGCTTCCGATGGTGGCGACGATACTTCCCTTTATCCCGGCAATCCGGTGTCCGATGAAGATTGCGACATTGACGGCGATGAGTCCCGGTGCGGACTGGGCGATGGAGATCATGTCCAGGAAGTCCTCATCGTCGATCCACTTGTTCTTGTATACTACCTCCCTCTCTATCAAGGGAATCATAGCAACGCCTCCACCCAGGGTGAAAGCTCCTATCTTCGCGAAAATAATGAACAGTTTC
>DGYFR06201__coassemble_2629_pt1 | contig 7992 bp, 4 predicted proteins | sample DGYFR06201__metabat2_high_PE_051 | metagenome-assembled genome bin DGYFR06201 | reverse complement strand
AGAGGAATTTCCCTTTAGGGACTGCAAAGATAGATATTTTTTTTTATAAGCCAAAAATAAATTAACTTTGTCTTGAAAAATTTTAAGCATTTATCTATGGATGTCCATCTTCTTTCCCGCCTCCTGAAGGAGCTGATCATTGATAATGACCGCATTGCGCTTCCCGGAATGGGATATTTCCAGGCAGAGCCGATGCCGGCATATTTTTCCGAGGACGGAAAGACCATCTACCCGCCTTCCAAGCGGATATCGTTCAAGTGGGACGACAAGGCATCCGGAGACATGCTCGCGACCTATTATACCAAGGTCTACGGCATTGACAGGAACACTGCCGACATCGAGCTGGACACTTTTTTCAAACAGTTGAAACCGATGCTCCACGAAAGGAAATTCATAGATTTTCCAGGTGTCGGAAGGCTCAAGCTGACTCTGGACGGCGAGGCCTACTTCGTGACTGACAATACGGACGGAGGTGTCTTCTCCCAGGCCTTCGGTTTTGAGCCTGTAATTCTGAAACCCGTCAGCAAATCATCAGACAGCGCTGCCCAGGCCGAAGACTCTCCGGAATTTTTCCCGGAACCGGCACCCGTTACGACAGCAATACCGGTACTGGAGCCGCTTCCAGCACAGGCAAAGACCGGACAGGAAGAAAGCAAAGACAAAAACGGTCACATTAACCGCAGAAGAATATGGGTGACAGTGCTTTCCATCCTCGCGGCCATAATAATAATAGCCGCCGTCATCCTTATCCTGCTCGGACGCGGCGGCCATCTGGATTCGCTCTTCTACAGCGACGAAGAACTCGAACTGATACAACAGCAGGGAGCCTAGCCTATCGTTGCCCCGTTTTTCAGGGTCTCCTCGGGAGAGACTATCCTCATCTTGCCGTCGGGCTGCTTGGCCATCAATATCATGCCCTTGGACTCGATACCGCGGATCTTGCGGGGAGCCAGATTGGCCAGGATGCATATCTGCTTGCCGACCATCTGCTCCGGTGTATAGTACTCGGCTATACCGGACACTATCACGCGCTTGTCTATGCCTGTATCAATGGTGAGTTTCAGCAGTTTGTCGGTCTTGGGCACTCTCTCGGCCTCCAGGACGGTGGCGGTGCGGATATCCATCTTGCCGAACTCATCGAAGGTACACCCGGGTTTCTGCGGCTCAACCGGAGCGGCTGCGGCGGCAGCCATACGGTTGGCCTCCCGTATGGCGTCCAACCGGGCCAGTTGCTTGTCAATGGCCTCATCCTCTATCTTTTCGAAAAGCAGTTCCGCCTTGTTGAGCTGATGTCCTGCGGGCAACAGGTCATCACGTCCCAGGTTGTCCCATTTCAAGATCTCCTTCGGAAGGCCGAGTATGCTCAGGAGCTTGTCGGACGAGAACGGGATGAAGGGAGCGAAAGCTATGGCCAGGTCGGCGCAGAGCTTCAGTGACACGTTGAGAATGGAGGCGGTGCGGCCCATGTCGGTCTTGGCCACCTTCCACGGTTCGGTGTCGGTGAGGTATTTGTTGCCGAGACGGGCGAGGTTCATGGCCTCCTTGAGGGCCTCGCGGAAACGGTAGTGCTCGAGGGCGTCGGTGATGGCGGCCTTGATGGCGGGCACCTGGGCCAGAGTCTCGGAGTCAATGGGCTCCGGTTTCAGGTCTGCGGGCACCTTCCCGTCGAAATACTTATGGGTCAGCACCACGGCGCGGTTGACGAAGTTGCCGTAGATGGCCACGAGCTCGGAGTTGTTGCGGGTCTGGAAGTCCTTCCATGTAAAATCGTTGTCCTTGGTCTCCGGAGCATTGGCGCAGAGCACGTAGCGCAGCACGTCCTGCTTGCCGGGGAAGTCCCGCAGGTACTCGTGGAGCCAGATGGCCCAGTTGCGGGAAGTGGACAGCTTGTCGCCCTCGAGGTTGAGGAACTCGTTGGCAGGCACGTTGTCCGGGAGGATGTAGCCGTCACCATAGGCCTTGAGCATGCAGGGGAATACGATGCAGTGGAAGACTATGTTGTCCTTGCCTATGAAGTGTACCATCTTGGTGTCGGGACTCTTCCAGTATTTCTCCCAGTCATCGGGACGGGCCTCTATCGTGTTGGAGATGTATCCGATAGGGGCGTCGAACCAGACGTACAGCACCTTGCCCTCGGCTCCTTCCACCGGCACGGGAATACCCCAGTCGAGGTCGCGGCTCACCGCCCTGGGCTGGAGACCGCCATCGAGCCAGGACTTGCACTGGCCGTAGACATTGACCTTCCACTCCTTGTGTTCCTCGAGAATCCACTGGCGAAGCCAGGGCTCGTACTCGTTCAGAGGCAGATACCAGTGCTTGGTGCGGCGCTTCACGGGAGGCTTGCCGCTCAGGGCGGAATGGGGGTTGATCAGCTCGTCGGGGCTGAGGGTGCAGCCGCATTTCTCGCACTGGTCTCCGTAGGCCCTCTCATTGCCGCACTTGGGGCAGGTTCCCACAATATAGCGGTCAGCCAGAAACTGCTTTGCCTCCTCGTCGTAGTACTGCTCACTCTCCTTTTCGATGAACTTGCCGTCCTCATAGAGCTTACGGAAGAACTCCGAGGCCGTCTTGTAATGGGTCTTGGACGTGGTTCTGGAATAGATGTCGAAACTGATACCGAGCTCAGCGAAGGACTCCTTTATCAGCTTATGGTATTTGTCCACGATATCCTGAGGCGAGCAGCCCTGCTTGCGGGCCTGAATGGTGATGGGCACCCCGTGCTCATCCGAGCCGCCCACGAAGAACACGTCCCGGCCGCACATTCGCAGATACCTGACGTAGATGTCAGCGGGAACGTAGACTCCCGCCAGGTGTCCGATGTGAACAGGTCCGTTGGCATAAGGCAGAGCGGACGTAACAAGATAACGCTTAAATTCCTTCATATCCTACTTGTATTTTTGAAAAACGCGGCAATTTATAAATTATTTTCTTATCCTGAGAATGAACTCAAATGTATATTCGCCGTAAGGCAGCATATACGGATCCAGAGGCAAGGCACCCCACGAGTCGATACCGCCCACTCCCATCTGCCTGAGGTCAAAATTGACGTATGTCTCAGGGCGGGGTACAAGTTCAGAAGAATGACGCACATATCTGGGCGAGAGCAGATCCAGGTCCTCAATGGAGTAATTCAGGGCCGTGGCTGTAAACGGTTCAGACGCCACTATCTCCAGCCCCGTACCTGTCCTGTCAACGACTCTCCAGTATCGCAGGCCAGTACGGGCACCGCTCTCCTGGGGACGCACATAGTCATACTGATACATGTCAGCCACATCGTCATGGTAGCGTCCTATCATGGCCGCTCCGTGACGGTCGCTGTAGTTCTCGAACGGCCCGTAGCCGTAGTAGTCCACCTCGGAGAAACGCGGCGGCATCACCATACTCATGCCGAAACGCATCAGCGGAGCTACCTTGACTGTATCTGAGCCGGGCACTAAATGCTCGGTCACAGCTATCTCTCCGTCAGCGTTGAGCAGGTAGGACATCCTGAGCACAGCCCCCACCGAGCGCACCTCATACTCCGTCCGGACCAGCACTCCCATGTCCGTCTCTTCTGCACTCATCTCCTTTAGCTTCAGATCGGGCTCACGCCATACGGCGCAGGTATGATGCAGCCATGCCCCGTCATCATTGTCAGTTACCGCCCTGTAGAAATTGGGCTGCAGCGGCTGCTCCAACAGGTCTACGCCGGAGGCGAACGGTGCCACGTACCGGGAGGAGCCGCGGTAAGCCGGTTGCGCATTGCCTCCGTCGTATGTAAGTTCCGAGGACGAATGCGCCCCGGTAGTCACCAGCCGCTCCAGCCAGCCTGTCTGACGGCTGAACTCTGCCCTCCATCCGTTACCTTCTATGTAATAAAGACGGAAGTCACTGGACAAAGCAGGTGCGTTATCCGCAGCCGGGAATCTCTCCGCCATCAGTGTCTCATACTCTTTTTCCGCATCATATTCCCTGACCGTCAGCTGATCCCATGCCAGCACCGTGCCGGCATCCAACACTCCCTCCGCTCTCTTCAGGCTGTAACTGAGATTGAGCAGCAGTTCCTTCGCTCCGGAATATTCCCTGACCGCACCGGAAATGGGAAGAGTTATCTGAGCCGTGGACTGCGGAGCGACTCTCAAATCCTCCACCGAACCGGAAGCCACAGCCCGGCCGTCAGCCGTCAGAGTCCAGTCCAGCCGGAATCCGGACAGGTCACGGAAGAAATACTCATTGTATATGTCTATCTTCCCGGAAGCGGGCTCCTTGGAAGAAGTCAGGATGGAACGATAATGATAGGCCACCTCCATAGCCGTGGGATGCAGGCTGCGGTCCGAGGCAACAAAACCGTTGTTGTTGAAATTGTCATCCGAGGCATCGTACTTATTGTAGCTGCCTCCGTAAGTCGCGGTAGACCGGCCGTCCTTCCCATAGCGGATGATGGCCTGGTCCACAAAGTCCCAGATAAAGCCCCCCTGATACTTGGGATACTTGCGGACAAGGTCCATATACTCTCCGAATCCGCCCATAGAGTTACCCATCGAATGAGCATACTCACACTGGATCAAAGGCTTCGCCGGATCTGTCGCTAAATAGCGCTCGCAGTCCTCAGGACTCCAGTACATAGGGCAGAAGACGTCGCTGTGAGGAGTATTCACGTAGGTTCTGTAATCCAGAGAACGCTCATAATGTATGGGCCTGGACGGGTCGTAATCCTTTATCCACTCGTAGCAGGCCGCGAAATTATCCCCGTCTCCGGCCTCGTTGCCCAGACTCCAGAGGATGATGCTGGGATGATTGATGTCCCTGAGCACCATACGGCTGTCCCGTTCCAGATGCGCCTCCCTGTAAGCGGGATTCTTAGCCAAAGACCTGTCTCCGTAGCCCATGCCGTGGGACTCGATATTGGCCTCATCCACGACGTAGAGACCGTAACGGTCACACATATCGTACCAGCGGGGGTCGTTGGGATAGTGACAGGTACGCACGGCATTGATATTAAGGCTCTTCATTATCTGTATATCCCGCAGCATCTCCTCCTCCGAGACCAGATACCCGCCCTTAGGGCTCATCTCGTGCCTGTTGGCGCCCTTGATGAGCACCGGCTGGCCATTGACCAGAAGCTGGCCGTCCTTTATCTCCACCTTGCGGAATCCCACATTGACGGCCACCTTGTCCGACACTCCGTCCTCACTCACGGCCACAGCCTCCAGGCGGTACAGCCAGGGAGTCTCAGCCGTCCATTTGCGTGGGGAGCGCACATTGGCAGAAGCATTGAACTGACCGTCCTCTCCTACCTCAGCCAAAGAGGACCACACGGACTTTCCTTCAGGGGACCTCAACGTAAGTCTGACTCCAGTCACTCCGTCCGTCACATTACCCTTTATCGAAAGACTGCCGTTGCGGTACGCCGCATCCAGGTCCGGTACAGCCTCCACTGTCTGCACGCGCTCCTTGGGCCGGGCGTACACATAACTTTCCCTGGCGATACCGGAAAGCCTCCAGAAATCCTGGTCCTCAAGATAAGTGCCGTCACACCAGCGGAAAACCTGGAACGCAAACAGATTGTCCCCGGTCTTTACGAAGTCAGTGATGTCAAACACGGCCTCCAGTTTGCTGTCCTCGCTGTAACCCACGTACTGACCGTTGACATAAAGGGTGATATTGGAGGTTACAGAGCCGAAATGTACGAAGATGTCCCTGTCCCCGATCCAGTCCTGAGGTATCTCGACCGTTCCCCGGTAGGTTCCGACATGGTTCTGGAACTCCGGCACATGCGGCGGGTCATTCTCGAAGAAATTGCGCCAGGCATATCCGATATTGAGATACAGGGGATCGCCATAGCCGTTGAGTTCCCAGATTCCGGGGACAGGCATGGAGCCCCATCCGCGGTCATCGTAATCCGGCCTGTAGTAATCCACCGGACGGTCCCAGGCATTCTCCACCCAGTTGAATTTCCAGACACCGTGCAGCGAGACCGTCTCCGGATTATCAATGTCGAGTGTGGCGCACATCGGCACACGGTTGACCTCATTCACTCCGGGATTGCCCCAGACCGAGTCCGCATCGAGAGTCCTGCCTCTGTCGTAAGGCTGGGCCTGTGCAGCCATGCTGAGCGACGCCAGCACCGCCAACAATAAGACTAATCGCTTCATATTTTCAAAATTTCAGATAATTATCAATAACAACCTGCGAATTTAATAAATTTTACATAAAAGCCGGCCTTTCTTGTTTTTCCCAAAAGACAGTATATCTTTGCGCGATTTTTAAAAATAGAAGGGAATTTATGCAGAATCTTTCCATAAGCAGAGGGCACGTGCTGAGAGAATGGCTGCCGCTGGTGGCACTTGCATCCTCCACCTTCATATTCAACACTTCCGAGTTCATACCCATCGGACTGCTGAGCGACATCGCCGCAGACTTCGCCATCACTGAGTCCAAGGCAGGCGTACTGATCACCGTCTATGCCTGGGTTGTAGCCATAGCCTCTCTTCCACTGATGCTCATGGTCTCAGGCGTAGAGTCCAAACGGCTGATGCTCGGCATATTCGGGCTGTTCGTCATCAGCCACGTAGGCTCGGCTCTCTCCACCGGCTACTACATGCTTATGCTTTCCCGTATCGGGGTCGCCTGCTCCCACGCCATCTTCTGGTCGATTGTCACCCCTCTGGCTGTCAGAATAGCTCCCAAGGGGAAAGGCTCCATTGCCCTGAGCATCATCGTCGCAGGCTCCTCCATCGCCATGATAGCCGGACTTCCACTGGGCCGCGCAATAGGACTGGCCGCAGGCTGGAGAATGACGTTTCTGCTTATCGGATGCGTGGCTTTCGCCGTAATGCTGCTCATCGCAGCGGTTCTGCCCAGGACGCAAGGCGAAAAGGCCTTCTCACTTAAACAGCTTCCCGGCCTGCTCAAGACCCCGTCACTGCCCGGCATATACTTGGTCACCGTGCTGTCCGTCACCGCCCACTTTACAGGATACAGCTACATAGAGCCATTCCTGGCCCAGATTGCCGGATTCAAAGCCGGCTCCATCACCATGATTCTCACCCTTTTCGGCATCATGGGCATAATCGGCAGCCTGCTCTTCTCCAGATATTTCGAATCACACCGCAGTTTCTTCATGCGGTATGCCGTCATCGGTATCGGATGCTGCCTCCTACTGCTGCGTCCGGCAGCCATGACACACCAGACAGTCGTGACACTGTGCATATTCTGGGGACTGGCCAACTGCTTCTTCAATATGGTATTCCAGTCCGAGATTATCCGCACCGTTCCCGAAGGCACGTCCATAGCCATGTCCATCTACTCCGGCATCTACAATGTCGGCATCGGCAGCGGGGCCCTTATCGGCGGTCTGGTCTGCTCCGGCATCAGTATAGGCGCGGTAGGATATATCGGCGGCCTCATAAGCATCGCGGCCTGTCTCGCCTGCCTGTTCTACCTTCAACCGCGTTTGAAAGCATAGGCCTACGGACAGGGATTTTACCTATAAAACTTTTCAATATGGATATACAGACATTCATCAGCAAATACCGCCAGGCTTTTGGTGAGACGGCGGAACTTCCGCTTCTGTTCTATTATGATAACGAACCGGTGGCAGATACAGATAAGATAAACGGTTGTCTCTTTAAGGGAATGGATGCCGCGAGAAAAGGGAAAGGGCTTAGCCTGAATGCCGAGACCATCGGTTGTGGCGGTGGCAAACTCTATACCGCCTTTGCGCCGATGCCTGAGCATGTGCCCGGCTTTGTGTCACATAAAGAACGCTACAAGGCTTCTCCGGAAGATGTGATAACGTGCATTGAACGGCTTGATATACGGCCGGCTGCTAAAAAGTATCTCAATTTCATACGGATTGACCGCGTAGAGAGTTTTGAACCCATGGAAGGGATTTTGTTTTTTGCTACTCCCGACATGCTGTCAGGACTGGCAACTTGGGCATTCTTCGACAATAACGCCGATGATGCTGTCTCCTGCATTTTCGGTTCAGGCTGTTCATCAGTTGTAGCC
>DGYFR06201__coassemble_2482_pt1 | contig 8271 bp, 6 predicted proteins | sample DGYFR06201__metabat2_high_PE_051 | metagenome-assembled genome bin DGYFR06201 | reverse complement strand
TTAAAGCAACTTATAAAAGAGGGTGCAATTCTTGTGGGCTTCTTGGACAGCGAAAATTGCAGGCCATCCCGCAACACACTGATTCTAAGGCTACTGAAAAAGAGCATGCAATTCTCACCCATTCATGACCGGACGATTTTCATCACGGCCGGTCCGATAGGCGAGGAGCCCACCGTGGAGGAGCCGGACACCAGGCACATTTATCTATGGGACGAAGGAAACATGCCGACGATAACCGAGTATACCGTGAACAACGGCAACTATCAGGACGACCCGGACTTCCGTCCCAATATAGTATGGTATCCCGTACCGGAGGGCACTGCCGTGAAAGGAGCGGTGATGGTCTGCCCCGGAGGTGCTTTCATGTTCCGCAGCGGCAATGAGGATTCCTTCTACCGCCAGTTCAACCAGAACGTGGAGGCGGCCCGTCAGACAGGAGTGCTGGTGGAGTCGCACGTGCGGGGAGAATGGACCACGTGGTTCGACAATTTCCTCACAGAAGTCATGACAAACGGCGCATCCGGCACCACAAACTCTAACAAAGGTATCCGCACTTATCTCAGCAGCCACTCGTAGACAGGACGTACTGCAGTGGCTATATATTCCTTTGCTCTCATTTCTTCTTGCTCAGTTGTTCTTCCAAAAGCCTGATGCGTCTGGTCAGTTCTTCAACCGAAGGCAGTTGGTCTTGAATTTTCCTAATCCTGACATTGTCGTATGATGCTACCCCGATGGGCGTGGTGATTCCTTTGAAGGCATATTGGACATTCGTGTCGTTTTTGTCACTGCATATCAGAAGTCCTATTGTCGGGTTCTGTTCCGGAGTCTTTAGGAGGTCATCTACAGCATTGACATAGAAGTTGAGCTTTCCTGCAAATTCGGGCTGGAACGGTACTACCTTCAATTCCACTACGATATAGCAGTTCAGCGGTATGTGGAAAAAGAGCAGGTCTATTCTACGGGTTACGCCTGCTATGACTATTTCTTTCTGTCTTCCGACGAATGCGAAACCTGTACCGAGTTCGAGGAGGAAACGGGTAAGGTGCTTTTCCAGTTCGTCTTCAAGCTGTTCCTCAATGTAGTTCCTCGGCAGTTCAACGAAACCGAAATCATAGTTGTCTTTGGTAATGGCCTGTGCAAGGTCGCTCTGAGGAGAGGGCAGCATCTGTGAGAAGTTTGTGACTGCGCTGCCGCTATTGTGATAAAGGTCTGCTTTCATGCATCTTTGGAGTACTGCCCGGCTCCAGTTCTCTGATATCGTCTTATTGATGTAGAATACGGCTTCGTCTATAGCCTCACATTTGGCGATTATCTCAATGTGATGTCCCCATGGGATACAGGCAAGAATCTCAGGGAAATCAATTACGTCATTCTGATTGTTGGCGGTGTGGAGATTTTCTCGCACAGCATGTGCGAGTTTTCTTGCATTTTGGTAATCAGGAGCTTGTAATTCTCGCGCAACTTGTGCGAGTTTCTCGGTATCATCGCAGAAAAATTGATACCATTGTTTCATCCTCCATAAATTCGATGCGCTGAATCCTTTAGATTCCGGGAATGCCGCCTGGAGGTCGAGGCTGACCTGCTCTACTACTCCTGAGCCCCATCTTTCTTCGGCTTTGCGGATGACAAGGTCGCGGCCGAGCTCCCAGTTGAAACGCAGTTTCTCGGCATTGACCTTGACCGCCGCTTTTATCTGTGCGCTGCGGTATTATATTCACATCGTGAATCTTTACGACCATAGGGGCGTTGTTGTCCATATCGTGTGTCGGTATTATTTCAGAATGCGCAAAATTACAAATTTCACTTGCGCTCGAAGATGTAGACCTTGTCCGAGCGGCGGACGCGGGAAGGTACGGGAATGGAGCATGCGATGCCCTGAGCCGCGCTTTGGGCCGGGACGAGGTCCACACGGATCTCCGGGATGTCCATCTCCACGACTCCGGTCGTCGGGCCGATGATGAGGATGTGCTGGCCGACTTTCAGCGGGGCCGCCTCGACGAGAATCTCCGCCACCCCCAGATTGGAGAAGTAGTTGTTGACCTTGCCGGCATAGACCTTCTTCATGGTCGCACTGCTGCCGTAGACGCTGCTCCATTCTCCCAGACGGGCGCCCTGGTAGTAGCCGTCCCAGAAGCCCCGGTTGAACACCTGCGAGAGCTGGTCCCGGAACGAGGCCCCGAACTCCGGAGTGAACGTACCGTTCTCCACGGCATCGGCGGCGGCGCGGTACGCACTGACCACCTTCTGCACATACTCCGCCGGACGGGCACGCCCCTCGATCTTGAACACCGAGACGCCGGCCGCAGCCATCTTGTCCAGAAACTCTATGGTACACAAGTCCTTGGGAGACATGATATACTTGTTGTCGATCTCCAGTTCGTAACCGGTCTCCAGGTCCGTGACCCTGTACCCCCGGCGGCAGAGCTGGAGGCAGGAGCCGCGGTTGGCCGACTTGCCGTTCTCGTGCAGGCTCAGATAGCATTTGCCCGAGACAGCCATGCACAAAGCCCCGTGGCAGAACATCTCGATCTGCACGGGACGGCCCGAAGGACCTGTAATATGCTCCGATGCAATCCTGTCGCTGATTGCCCGTACCTGGTCCAGATTGAGCTCCCTGGCCAGGACCACCACATCGGCATACCGCGAGTAGAACCGCAGGGCCTCGGTGTTGGAAATGTTGAGCTGGGTGGAGATATGTACTTCAAGTCCTATGGAGCGGGCATATTCTATGGTAGTGATGTCGGAGGCTATGACGGCCGTCACACCGGCAGCCTTGGCCGCATCGAGAGTGCTGTACGCCTTGGGCACATCCTCGTCGTAAAGGATAATATTCAGGGCAAGATAGGTCTTGACACCATTCTCAGAGCAATAACGGACAATCTCCGGGAGGTCGGCGAGGGTGAAATTGTTCGCGCTGTGCGAGCGCATGTTCAGGTCCTCCACTCCGAAATACACCGAGTCCGCTCCGGCCTGCACCGCAGCCGTAAGGGCCTCGAAACACCCGGCCGGGGCCATTATCTCAAGCCTGTGACCTTTACTCATTTGCGACGGTAGGTTATCTGGGTGGCGAACTCCTCCAGCATAGACAGCCTCTCCGCCCCGAGCGACAAGGTCTCCACTGTCTGCATGGCCTTATGAAAATAGTATTCGATGGCTTTCTCGGCATTGTCCTTGACTCCAAGTTCCGTGAACAGCTGCTGGGCGGCAGCTATCTTCTCTGCTGCACGGTCCTCTCCGAGACGGAAAATCTCCTCGAAACGCGACCTCTGCTCTCCGACAGCCAGACGGGCAGCCTCAATGTAGAGCCACGTCTTCTTGTTATTCATGATATCACCTCCGATATTCTTGCCGAAGACAGCCGGGTCTCCAAAAGTATCCAGATAGTCATCCGTTATCTGAAACGCCAGACCCAGATCATAGCCGTACTGATACAGGGCCTCGGCCGACTTCACGTCAGCTCCGCCGAGCACCGCACCCATCCTGGCCGCACCGGCTATCAAGGCCGAGGTCTTCAGTCCTATCATCATGATATAGTCGTCCATAGTGACTACCGGCATCGTCTCATAATTCATGTCGTACTGCTGGCCCTCACACACTTTCCTGGCGGTATCACTGAATATCTCCAGCACAGCACGCAGTTTGTCCGAAGGTGCCTTGCTTACATACTCATAGGCCTGGATTGACATCACGTCTCCGGAAAGGATAGCGACATTCTCGTTCCATTTCTTATAGACGGTGAGCTGCCCTCGCCTAAGGTCCGCCCTGTCCATGATATCATCGTGTATCAGAGTAAATGAATGGAATATCTCCAGGCCGAGGGCGGGATACACCTGCGAGGCATTTATCTCGTCCGAAAAGAGCGAGCATGCCAGCAGGGCCAGACGCGGACGGATCCGCTTGCCGCCGATGGACATGGTGTATTCTATAGGTCTGTAAAGTTCCTCAGGTTCCCCTTTCAGATCCAGGGTTCCTATCCCGTTTGAGACTATCTTGTCAATTTCAGCTAAGGTGTACATAGTTTTTTTCAATCGTGCAAATATACGCAGAAGCCGAGCGCAGCGCAAATTTATTTGCATTGCCAAGGCGTAAACAGTATATGCGGCGAAGCCGAATATCGCAGAAGCCGAGAGCAATGCAAATGAACTTGTTCGGTTTGCACTGCCGAGGCGTGAACAGTATAAATAACGAAGTTAAATATACGCAAAATTTGTATCTTCGCGCCACAAAAGAAGCACATGGGAGAGAACAGAATACAGACCGGGACCGCAACCGTGGTCAAAAACACCGGCAGCCACTATTTGCTGTCGGAGCTGCCTGAATGGCGGCCGTTCAATGCGGTAGTAAGAGGCAAGCTGCGGCTGAGCGGCTCGACCGCCACCAATCCGGTAGCAGTGGGAGACCGCGTGGAGTATTCCGCAGCGGCAAGCCCGGACGGAGAGCCGACAGAAGAAGCTGTGATAACAAAAGTGCTTCCACGGAAAAACTACATAATCCGCAAATCCACCAACCTCTCCCGCCAATGCCACATCCTGGCCGCCAACATAGACATGGCCTACCTTATCGTCACACTCGACTGTCCAGACACCAAATGGCCCTTCATTGACCGCTTTCTCGTCACATGCGAGGCCTATAAAGTACCCGTCACCATCATCCTCAACAAGACAGACCTCTATAGGGACAACGAGGAACTGGCTGCAAAAAGCGAGCTCTTTCACAGCATCTACACCGACGCCGGATACTCGATAATGGACATCTCTGTCCTCACAGGCGAAGGTATTGACGACCTGCGGGTAAAATGCAACGCGGGCGGCATCTCCATGTTCAGCGGAGTATCCGGAGTGGGCAAATCATCGCTTATCAAGGCTATAGACCCGTCTCTCGACCCCAGGACATCGGAGATATCGGACAAATACCGGCAGGGAAAGCACACCACCACCTTCTACGAAATATATCCCGTTCACGGAGGCGGGTTCATCATCGACACCCCGGGAATCAGGGGTTTCGGCCTGGTGGACATCGAGCCGGAAGAAATTTCCACCTATTTCCCGGAAATGCTCCGCGTCGCCGACAACTGCCGATACAAGCCCTGCACCCACACCCACGAGCCCGGGTGCGCGGTAATCCAGGCCGTTGAGGAGGGCACAATATCGCCCGAACGCTATACATCCTATCTCGGAATGTTGGACGAGGAAGGGAAATACCGGTAAGCCGCATGCCCGCCGCAGAGATTTTCAGAAAATGAGAAAAGCAGAAAAACGCATAGGTTCCCCGTCTATGAACGGCAGGATTCTCAGGCTGGCAGTGCCGAGCATCCTGGCCAACATCACTGTTCCTCTGGTCGGAATGGTGGACATCGCCGTATCAGGCCGTCTAGGCAACGTGGCCGCTATCGGCGCCATCGCAGTAGGCTCCATGCTCTTCGACCTGCTGTACTGGAACTTCGGTTTCCTGCGGGTCGGCACGGGAGGCCTGACCGCCCAGGCCTACGGCCGCAAGGACATGTCCGGAGCCATAAAGTATTTCGTCCAGGGAGAATCGACCGCCCTGCTCTCGGCTACTTTCCTGATAGCCATCCAGTGGCTGTTCGTCGAGACAGCATTTATGTTCATAGACTGTTCGGGAGAAGTGCAGGAACTGGCCCGCAAGTATTTCTTCATCCGCATCTGGGACGCGCCGGCCACCCTGTCGCTGATGGTCTTCAAGGGCTGGTTCATAGGCATGCAGAATACCGTCTTTCCGATGATAGTGGACATGACCGTCAACATAGTCAACCTCTCGGCCAGCATCTGGCTGGGCCTGCACACTCCCCTCGGATTCGCAGGAGTGGCCCTCGGTACGGTCATTGCACAGTACACAGGCCTCATCCTGGCCTCTGTTCTGATGCTCATCCACTACCGCAAGCTGTTCAGATACGTCAACATAAAGCGGGACGTGAAATTCAAGTATATGAAATCATTCTACGTCCTCAACGCCAACCTCTTCCTGCGTTCACTCTGTTTCATGCTCATTTACTGCGGATTCACCTCACTTGCCGCCCACTACGGCGACGTACAGCTGGCCGTAAGCACCATCATCATGAAGCTGCTGATGCTGTACTCCTACATCCTGGACGGATTCGCATACGCCGGCGAGGCACTTACGGGACGCTACATCGGAGCCCAGGACAAGCCGTCACTGCACAAGGCAGTCCGCCTGCTATTCATCTGGACTGCAGGACTGGCAGTTATCTCGACCGTGGCCTACGGCATCGGCGGACAGTGGATGGTCAGTATGATGACCACGGAGACCGATGTCATCGATGCATCAAGACCTTACATGATATGGCTGGTGATCATGCCGGCATTCAGCTGCCTGGCCTTCATGTGGGACGGTATCTTCATCGGAGCAACAGCGGCCAGAGCTATCCGCAACGGCATGATCTGGGCCTGCGCCTCCTTCTACGTCTGCTATTTCGCCTTCAGGGGCGTCATGGGCATACAGGCCCTCTACATGGCCTATTTCGCCCACCTCATAGCCCGCGACGTCTACATGACCGCCACAGCCCGCCGCCACGTCTTCTCCCGCATACATTAATGCGGAGAAGCGCCATGCCACATGACAACCGCCCCATGAAGCATCCGCGCCAGCCACAATCCACTAACAATCACCATTTTATCTAAAAAGCAAATGCTGCATGGCCTGAAAAAACAGGGCATACAGCATCCGTTTATTAAGCAACTCTCTTATTATCAACCCATTATACTCAACAAGACTGCTTCATGGGTGAGATGCGCTGACTACTCGGCCTTCTCCTCACCGGCTTCCGGAGATACCGGGAAAGGGACAGTACCGTCCCAGAGCTCAAGAGCCTTGGCCAGCTGGGTGTCCTGACGCAGAGCGGACTCGACACCACCGCGGCGCAGATAGTACTTCAATGCTATCTCATCTTCCAAAAGCGGTTTGATGCGGGACTTATTGGCCTGCAGAAATTCCTCCTTGGTCAGCGATATGCGGTCCAAAAGCTCCTGCATCTCCTCGGCCAGTCCCTCCAGATTATCACAAAGTCCCTCCTGCTCAGCCACATCCAATACACCTTCCATCTCTATCTGAGCCTCCGTTCTGACATCGAACTCCTTCTGCGAGGCAAACCTGACAAAATCCTCATACTCCTCATCGGTAAGCCTGAACTCACCTGCCGGAGCAATACTGTCATGCGCGTTGAAATATCCAATAGCATAATCGCTCAGGACATTACTGTAGATCATTGACAATATGGGACGACTGTATGTTTCCGGTTCTACGACGATGTCTGGCGTGATTCCGCCTCCGTCATAGACAGGACGGCCTCCTTTAGTCCTGAACTCCTTTTTAAGGGAATCCGGAACAGTCCCCACACTGCCGTCCTCATTGCGGTGACTGTAATCTATGGCCTGAACACAGCGGCCGCTGGGTGTATAGTATTTAGCAGTTGTCACTTTAAGTGAGGTATTATATCCAACGGGACGGATAGTCTGCACCAGACCCTTGCCATAAGTGCGGATACCGGCGACAGCAGCCCGGTCCATATCCTGCAGAGCTCCGGCAACTATCTCTGAAGACGACGCCGAACCAGAGTTGACCATAACCAGCATAGGCACCAGCGTATCCACGGGAGCCGTCTCTGTTCTGTACTCGAAATCTGCTTCCGGATGCTTGCCCCTGGCCGAGACCACCAGCGAACCTTTCGGGACAAACATTGACACGATGTCGACAGCCTCGCTCATAAGCCCGCCGCCATTACCTCGAAGATCGAGAACCAGACGCTTCATCCTGCCGTCAGCCTTAAGGGACTCCAGTGCCCTGCGGACATCCTTGGAGCCATCCTGGGTAAATCCGCCTATCTGAATGTATCCCGTCGAGTCATTGACAAACCCATAATACACCACGTCCGGTATATGTATCCTCTCGCGGGTCAGGGCAACCTCCACCGTATCTCCGCCACGTCCCTTCACCACTGTCATATTGAGCACAGTGCCAGGACGGCCTCTCATCTTCCCGCTGCACTGATCTACCGGCAGATCCTTGGTACTCACTCCTTCAATGGCGACGATGGTGTCCCCCGGATTGAGTCCTGCCTTTATGGCCGCCGAACCCTCATACGGCTCAGCGATGATTATATAGCCGGCCGGTGTCTTCTGAATCAAAGCCCCCACCCCACCGTAACTGGCTGTAGTCATAATATCCAGAGCCTCCTCATTTTCCTCCGGAATAAACACGGTATACGGGTCCAGTGTGGAGAGCATCGCATCTACA
>DGYFR06201__coassemble_2413_pt1 | contig 8427 bp, 6 predicted proteins | sample DGYFR06201__metabat2_high_PE_051 | metagenome-assembled genome bin DGYFR06201 | reverse complement strand
TTTCCTCAGAGGATACGTACTCTACATCTCCAAGGGTCTTCAGGTACTTGATGTCCAGATCCTTGGTTCTGCCCAAGATGGCAAAGTCATAGGTACGGTCCTTGACCCACTGCTGCTGGGTGGCGGCAACATCGTCCAGAGTAAGGTTCTGTATTACCTCGAATATCTGTTTGTCACGCGGTTCGTTCAGTCCGAGCTCACGTGCGCTGCGGTAACTCCAGAGGACGCCGTCACCGGTTACTCTGTATGTCCTGATTCTGGATATAATGGCCTTTTTGGCGATGTCGAATGCCGGCTGGGATACGGGCATGTTGTTGATAATGTCCTCGAAAGCCTCTATGGCCTGCTGCATCTTGTCGTTCTGGGTGGCGATAAATGCGATGTACATGTAGGGCATGTCGAGATCATAAGGGGTGGACAGGTATGCCTGGGCGGTGTAGGCCAGGCCTCTTGCCTCGCGCATCTCCTGGAATACTATGGAGTTCATACCTCCTCCGAAGTATTCGTTGTACAGAGACACATAGGGGTCAGCGGCATAGTCGAATTTCTCCCCTCTGTTGGAATACTGCAGATAATACAGCTGGTTGGCGTCGTATTCGGCCAGGTATACCTTGCTGGTCTTTCCGGGTCTGCGATACTGCAGCGGCTCTTTCTTCAACGGCTCCGGATTATCGGCTATGCGGTGATTTTCGGCTAAGTCCGCCAATACTTCGGAAGTGTTTTCGGGACCATAATACAGTATCTCATGCTGTTTGTCCATAAGATCGCGTATCTTGCCGAGAAGGTCCTCGGAGGTGAGGGCGTCAAGTTCCTGGTTACTGAGTGTTATCCGGTCTATGGCCTCTTTTCCGATCATCATGTATGTCTGGAGGGCTCCGAAGCAGCCGCCCTGACTGAGCTTGCTGTTCCGGCGTCTCTGCAGCAGGTCGTTCTTGACGTTGGCAAGTACTGCCTCGTCAGGAACTGCATTGTAGATAAGGTCTTCCATGACGCTCATGGCCTCGGGGATATTCTCGCTCAATCCGGATATCTGGATTACAGTCTGGTCGGTGGATGCGGAGAAGTAGAAGTTGCATGCAAGCTTGTACATCTCCATGGCGATGTCAGCCGCGCTCTTGTCAGCGGTTCCGAGATAATTGAGGTAGTTGAAAGCCAGTGACAGGGCAGGGTCGTTGTTCACTCCCTTGTCGAATACATAGATGACGTATGCCAGATCGTTGATGTCGTTCTGCTTGTAGAGTACATCGATGCCGGAGCCTGCATCCAGTACGGACATCTCTTTCTCATAGTCTACGAAGACGGGCTCGATCTCCTTTACCGGGGTGTTCTGTATTCTGGTAAGGAATTCGCTCTGCTTGTCCCTGTTGGTGACTATAGGGGTGATCTCGGGAGCGGATATCTTCTGGATGTTCTTGTCCTCTCCGGTCCTTTTGTAGATGGCTACGTAGCCTTCTGGTGCAAGATATTCGTTCGCCCAGTCCATGATGTCCTGCTTGGTGACTTTGGCCATGCGGTCAATCAAGGTGACGACATCGCCCCAGTCCTCGCCCTCGATGAACGCGTTGACCTGGTTCATGGCCCTGGAGTAATTGCTGGTCAGAGAGTTCATCATGGACAGTTTAAGGTTGTTCACTGTGGCTTCGATGAGGTCATCGTCGAACTCGCCTTTGCGCAGCTTGTCCACTTCGGCCATCAGCAGGTCCTTGACCTCATCCAGTGTCTGTCCCTCTTTTGGCTTGCCGTACAGCTCAAAGCTGCCGTAGTCAGGCAGAAGACTGGCATATCCGTATCCTGAGAGAATTTTCTGGTTCTGCAGGAGATCCAGGTCGATGAGTCCGGCCGTTCCGTTGCTCAGGATAAATCCGGCCATCTTGGCTATGTCGTTGGAACGGTCCTTTGAGGCCGGCAGCCTCCAGCCGATGGATATGCTTTCCGATTCCAGACCGTAGATATCCTTGACGATTGGCTCGGTGATTGGCTTTTCGGGAGTGAATTCCAACTCAGGCAGGTCGGGGTTGGGCTGCATGTCTCCGAAATACTTGTCAATGATCTGTATCACCTCGTCCGGGTTAAAGTCTCCGGACATGCAGATTGCCATGTTGTTGGGCACGTAGTAGGTCTTGTGGTAGTTCTTCACGTTGGTGATGGACGGATTCTTCAGGTGCTCCTGAGTGCCGAGAACGGTCTGGGTGCCGTAAGGGTGATTGGGGTAGAGGGCGGCGTTCATGGCTTCGTATACTTTCCTGGCATCCTGGGTGAGGGACATGTTCTTCTCCTCGTAGATAGTCTCCAGCTCGGTATGGAAAAGCCTGATGACGGGATTCTTGAACCGGTCGGCCTCTATCATTGCCCAGTTCTCTATCTGGTTGGAGGGGATGTCCTCGGTGTAGACGGTCATGTCCGTGGAGGTGAAAGCGTTGGTGCCTGACGCTCCGATGATGGACATCAGCTTGTCGTACTCGTTGGGAATGGCCAGCTTGGACGCCTCGTAGCTGATGGAGTCGATGGTGTGGTAGATGGCTGCGCGCTCATCCTCGTCCGAAGTGACTCTATATGTTTCAAACAGGCGCTCAATCTCGTCCAGCATGGGTTTCTCTGCCTTGTAGTCGGATGTGCCGAACTGTTGCGTGCCCTTGAACATCAGGTGCTCGAAGTAGTGGGCGAGTCCTGTGGTCTGGGCCGGGTCGTTCTTGCCGCCTACCTTCACGGCGATGAATGTCTGGATGCGGGGCTCCTCGTCATTGACGCTCAGGTACACCTTCAGACCGTTGTCAAGTGTGTAGATTCTTGTCTTGGTCGGGTCTCCGTCCACCTGCTCGTACTTGTACTGCGAACAGGACGAGAAAGAGAATAGCGCGATAGCAATCGCTAAAATACAGGTTTTTCTCATATCAGTTGTGATTTGTTTAAATTTCAACAAATATACGAATATTTCCGGAAATTTATCGCTAATTTGCGCAGTGGAACAACTGATGACCCTAAGTACAGAGCAGACAGATATGAATATGGATAAAAATGACGGGCATAATACTGGTAAAAGGCGCAGCAGGCGCAATAAGCGTAAAAGAATCTTGACGGACATGGTGATTGTGGCTGTCTGCGTCGTCGCGGTGGTACTGCTTCCGTCGCTTATTTTCCAGCTTGTTTTTATTGGCATATCGCTGGCGGCGGTAGTAAATGCCGTATTGGCAAATGGGAAAAAGTATTAAAGGCGGGCTACACGGATTCCGCCTTTTCTCACGTATTCCCGCAGGGTACGGGTCTCAAGGACCACTTTCCCTTCCCGCATGGAGGCGTGGATGAAGTGCAGGCTGCCGTCCTCTTTCCGGCAGGCTATGGCGGTGTGCGTGATGTCCAGGCCGGGTGTGCCGCTGACTATGCAGATGATGTCCCCGTCCTGGATATTGTCCTCTGCCTCCCGTATTTTCTCTGCAGGAATATAGAAATAGGCGGCGGCTGTGTCCAGCCGTTCCTCGGTCCTGCGTATCTGCTCAGCGGCCGCATTCCCCTCACTGCCCCTAAGCTGGGGATAATTGTCCCTGTGGGAGGACATGAAGGAGAATTCCTGCTCCAGCGGGATGCCGCCGAGCGCCTGAGTCACTTCGCGGAGAAATCCGTTGGAGCTGGCCTGCAACAGCCATTCCGAAGTGTAGTGCAGCCTGGACGGGTAGCCGTTGATGATGCCGTCCCGGTAGCGCAGACTGCGCAGCATGGCGCAGAAGTCCCTGAAAGGTGGAATGCCGTCTCCGGCATTGTCCTTCAGCAGAAGAGTCATCGCGGTGCAGGCTTCCACCAGAAGAATGCAGTCGGTCTCGTGCAGGTTCACGGTCAGTTCCTCCGGGACGCTTTCCAGAGTGCCGCTCTTGTAAGGCGTGCCGTAGAACAGCTCTGCTGTCCTGACCATCAGTTCTCCTGCAGGCAGTCCCGCATACGGCATCAGCTTCTGCATGGTCCGGGCATAGATGAGAGAGTCCGCCGGGGTGGATCGGATGGCTGCAGTGGCGTTTACTTGTCTTGCAGATAAGACTGCAGCCGTCATCATGGTAAGAATCAGATTCCGTTTTCTCATATACATAAGCATTTCGGAGGCAACCGTTTTGTCTCCAAAATGCAAAAATACGCTTTTCTTCTTTTTATTTCCGCACAGGTGAACCCGAATCCTGTATTTTCGCAGCGCCTGTGCAGTGGCTGGCATGACCTGCTAATCCCACCCGAAGTTGAAGGAGAGGCCGAGGACATGGACGTACTGCTGTTCCTTGTTGAGGTAGATGTGGTATAAGTCCCCGATGTCATTGTGGGTATAGCTTACATCGCGGGAGTTCTTGATGTCGAAATAGTAGTAGAGTTCCATGTTGCAGAAGTCGGAGAAATCCCATTTCATACCTACGCAGAAACGCAGGCGGTCCACGAAGGGGCCTCCGCCGTAGTCCACGGTATTGAGGGTGTTGGACAACTCGAAGAAGGCATAGGGGGTAAGCTCGGTCTTGGGAATATCGTAGTCAACCTTGAGTTTGGAGCGGATAAGCCATTCGTCCAGGGGGTCGTGTATGCCGTCGGCCCATGGACGGAGGTTGACCAGGGGACGCTCGGTCAGCGAGATCTTCCAGTCATCCAGCTCTATCTGTGCCTTCAGGTCCAGGAATACCCTGTGACGGTACTGCCATTCCCTTTCGTACTCCACGTCTCCTATGTTCAGTATTGACTGGAAAATATATCCGGCGTCCAGTGAGAAGTAGTCGCAGGTCTCCCACGAGAATGAGCCTTGCAGGTAGTTGCGGTCTATCCGCGTGCAGTTGTCGCGGAAACGCAGCTCGTTGTTGATAGTGAACGAGAAGTCATCCGCCAGCGGAATCTCGAATCCTACGTCCACTCTTGGCTGGAAATCGGACTCCTTCATTTCCTCCGATACTTCGTAAATGTTGTCCTGGGCTACTGCGCTGAGAACGGGGAACAGGAGTGCGCAGGCGGTTAGTGCGTGTCTGAATAGTCTCATTATGTGCTGTGTACGGCTATGTTTCATGCTGAGTTTGTCGGGATGCAAAGATGGGCAATAAATCGTCCTGCCCGTTGACAGATACGTTACAATGATGTTACAAAACTGTTAAAATAATAAAAGGCGGGACTGTAAGCCGGGTTCTGTACCGTCAGGGCGGACCCGGACGGCCTCTATCATTTATCTGAGCAGCCTACCCCCCGGCAAAGGACGAGCAGCCCTTGACTGCCGGTATATTTGGCCTTGCAGGCCGCAGGCGGATACTCCGATGATGTCACCATCGAACGGACGCAGGCTCTTACCCTGCATTTTCACCCTTACCTCTCCCGAGGGAGGGGCGGTTGTTTTCTGTTACCCGTGACGTAAGCTTTCGCCTACCTGTGCTTTCCACAGTGCGGTGCTCTGTCCTGCCCGGACTTTCCTCCCCTGTCTAAGACAGCAGCGATAGAGCGTCCCGCCTAAGTCTCATTGTATTGGACTATTGTTTTTTGTCGTAATACTTTCTTATGTTGCGCTCTACCTCGCGTTTCATGCGGGGCGGGAGGGTGCAGTTCTCGTGGCACTGCATGTCGTAGTTCCAGATACGGGCCACGCAGTAGTTGGCGTGACGGCAGCCGCTGACCGTACAGGTGCCGTCTTTCAGCTTGTTTACAAAATCGGTGTCGTATACCAGAGGACGGGCCATCTCCACGAACTCGAAACCGGCGTTCAGGACCTTGTTGATACTGTCAAGGGAGTTGAGTCCGCCGACGAAGGCAAGCGGCATCTTGAGTTCCTTGCGGAACTCTATTGAGTCATCGAAGAAAAAGGCCTCCTTGAACGGTTCGTCCTTAATCATCATCTTGCCGAAGAGATTGACCCCCAGCTTTAGCCACCATAGTCTCCAGGGCATGTATCCCGTAAGCACACTGACGGGCATGGCCCCTCGCATCACGTACATCGGTGCCTTGCTGACGAATCCTCCGCTTAGTACAAGGCACTGTGCTCCGTCCTGCTCCAGACGCTTGCCCACCTTTATGCAGTCCTCCAGCTCCAGACCGCCTTTGAATCCGTCGCGGGTATTGGTCTTGACCAGTACGGCGATGTCGTCTCCGGCAGCCTTCATCACTTCCTCCATGACCATATCCATGAATATCATGCGGTTCTCCAGCGGACCTCCGTACTTGTCCTTGCGGTGATTGGTGTACGGGGACAGGAACTGCGAGATAAGGTAGCCGTGTCCGGCGTGTATCTCTACGGCGTCGAATCCTCCGTCACGGGCGATGCGTACCGCATTGCCGAAATCCTTGACGATCTGATGTATCTCATCCTCTCGCAGACCATGAACGAAAGTAGGCGAATAGAGATTGAATCCGCTGGATGCTCCTACGGGCCTCTGTCCGCAGTACATCCGGTGCGACATATTGCCGCAGTGTCCGAGCTGTATGCAGGCCTTGGCCCCTGCCGCATGTATGGAGTCTGTCAGGTCTCTCAGGCCCGGGATGATCTCAGGACGCATCCATAGCTGGCGGTGGAAGGACAGTCCGCTTTTGTCAATCGAGGCGTATGCCACGCCTGTCATGCCTACGCCTCCTCGGGCCAGGGCTGTATGGTAATCCTTCAGCTGCTGCGTAGGTACATGTCCGTCGCACATGCCTTCGTAAGCCGAGGCGCGTATGACGCGGTTCTTGAGTTCTAACGGGCCTATCTTGGCCGGAGTGAAGAGCAGTGATTCCATGATTAATATATAAAAGGTATGAGTCGTTTGCGTTTGAGACTGGTGAACTCCTCACCGAATTCCTTGGTGTACTTCTCATACAGGGAGTTGGCCCTGGGGGCCAGGTTGGCGAAGGTCCACATGCAGAAGATGATGCCTGGAAGTGACCATGTCAGGATCGCGAAACCGAACCATTCGGTAATCTCGCCGTAGTAGTTGGCCGAGGATACGTATTTGAACATGCCTCCGCGCGGTATGTAGTGCCTGGTGTCACCGGGCTTGCGCAGATGGCGGATGATGTAGTCCGAGTGCAGGTTGACCACCATGCCGAAGATGAAGATCAGGGCTCCGGCGATGAACTGCGGAGAGTACAGCCAGCTGAGTGTGTATCTGTCCTCAGGGGCCAGTATGAAAAGCCAGCCGCTGATGAGGTAGGCGTTTATGACGTTGAATACCGCACCCATGAGTACGACGCTTATGGGAATCTTGCTCTTGCCCCTCATCATGAAGGGGTAGATGAGCGAGCGCTGTATGTAGTGTACGGTCAGGAACGACACCAGAATGGTTGCGGTCAGACGGTGCCATCCCTGGGCGTGGATGTAGATGATGGCGGTGACTATCAGTACCGGTATCTCCATCAGCACCCAGCCCAGCTTGTTGTCGATCATGGGGCCCCAGCCCTTTGTACGCAGGTATCCGTAGCCCGCCTTGAAGTACTGCAGGGCGGCGAAGACCACGACGGCCAGCACCACCATTATCTTTTCGACGGTAAGAAAAAAACTCTCGTTGAATATTGTCAGATCCACGGTTATAGGTTTTAATAAGGAAATATCAGGGTTTGAGCCGTATCGAGCACTGGAAGACCGTCTTGTCGGCACAGCGGCCTTCCACGAAGAATGTATCCGGCCCTGCAGTTCCGCGCAGCAGATCCACGGTCTCGCCCGGACGTGTCTCGTGGTTGAAATTGATCTGGAATTCGTCTATGTCCTTGCCGGATACGGTCTCCAGCGGCAGGGTGTCGAAGGCCCATTCGACGTATTTAGCATTGTTGGTATGGGCGTTGAAATCCGCATCGGAGTAGAGTACCTCGTGCGTGCGTATCAGCTCCATCCCCTCCTTCGGGGTGACGAGCTTGCCGCAGTGCTCCGCTATGGCGTCACGGTCAAGAGCCGTAGCGGGACTTTTCTCCCCCAGCACATGATCGGGGCGCAGCATCCTGCGGGTGGCCGTATCTATGAGCAGCCATGAGCTGGTAGCCTGTATCAGAGTCCTTTTGCCCTCCTCGTCAGCGACTTCGAAGTCCCTGAGCGAGAATACTCCGTCCGGACCTTTGTGCCATGTGGAGAACTGTATCTCGTCCTCCCACTTGGGGGCTTCGAGGTATTTTACCCTCATCCTCGATACGACCCATGAGATATTGTCCCTGATGAGATCATCGTAGCCGAACCCTATCCTGGACGCATGCCAGTTGGCCATCTCCTGTGCCAGGGACATGAAGGCGAAAGCCTTGTAGTTCTTCCTGATGTCCACGTCAGAAGTGCGTAGAGTGTATCTTGTTGTAAGACTTTTCATTTGCGGATAAGGTTGAAAAATATCTTGCAAAGATAGTTTTTTTGCACTAACTTTGTTCCCCCGTAAGTAAATAATATAGTATGTCTGCAAAATATGTTTTCGTTACGGGAGGTGTCGTGTCCTCGTTGGGCAAGGGCATTATTTCCTCATCATTAGCCAAGTTGCT
>DGYFR06201__coassemble_2411_pt1 | contig 8428 bp, 3 predicted proteins | sample DGYFR06201__metabat2_high_PE_051 | metagenome-assembled genome bin DGYFR06201 | reverse complement strand
GGCTCCAGGGTATCTGGCTCTGGCGACAGATGAGTTCAGGGACAATAAAAGTGTATACAAAATCCGTAATGACGGCACTCAGGAACTGCTCAGACTCCGGATGCCTTCGAAGTATATGGAAGGGTTCGACTATACGCGGGGTTTTGCGGCTAAGGATGATGACCATATCGTGTTCACCCATCGTTCGTCTCTTTATTATTACGACGGCAGCGACACTACTGCTGTCCCGGACTCGACTGTCCGCAAGCTCGCCGATCTCCGCCTGGGCAAGTATTCCGCCGGCAGCACGATGAATATCGGTTCTCTCGGAGTGAATTTCCAGTATGAGCGGGCGGTCTGGGCCTACAAATACGCGAAGAGGGTGATGTTCTGCGATTTCGACGGCAATGTCCGCGCGGTGGATTTCCGTTCGTCCGAGGACGGGGAGGCCGAGGGAGTCGGAATGGACAGCAATATCACCCACTACTGGAAACTCTATGCCGGAGACCGCTATGTATGGTTGCTCTACAGCGGGCGTACTCCGATGGATGTGGTTGCGGAGCAGGAAAAGGATATCTACTATATCTACGTGGAGCAGTTCGACTGGAACGGCAATCCGGTGCGCCGCTACCGTCTGGACAACTGGGGCTTCATCTCGGTGGACGAGGACAGCGGCACCCTATATTTCCTGTCAAATGTGAGCGAGTATCCTTTCTTCAAATACACTCTTCTACAGTAAAAACGGGATATGTCCTAACGGGATATGTCCTGATCAATAGCGCTCAATAGCGCTCAATCCGCAGTGGCATTGATTTCCGGGATTCGGAGCCATTGCGGATGGTATTCGTAGCGCCCTTGCGACAGCCGCATCTGGGAGGCCTTTCCTTTTTGCCCTATACCGCAACGGCATTGAATCCCGCGAATTACTGCCGTTGTGGAAAGAGCAGCCCGTAATAGCCCTCTTGACAGGCACTATTGGACGTGTCGTTATCCCGTCGGCTATCCGCAACGGCACTTAATCGCGGGAAACGCTGCCGTTGTGGAAAGGGACCGGGTGGGTGACCGGGTATAGAGCGGTCTGTAGAAGTGGCCATAAGAAAACTGACATACGATAGTGGTAGTAACTAGTGGAAATCGCTGTCGGTGCGTAGTCCGCACGCTCTGTCGGGAATTCTATGTTGCTGCTGATTCTGAGTTGATCCATGTATGGCATTGTCCACGTGAGAATTGCAGGTTTATTTGTAACGTCTTGGTTTATAGTGACTTGCAAAAGAGGGTGCAATTCTCGTGGCATCAAGAGAGTCTGAAAATTGCAGGGTTATTTGTAATGCGTTGGTTTATAGTTGCTTGTGAAAGCGAGTGCAATTTTCACGTCTTTCTGAGCAGTCGAAAAATGCAGTGCGTTTTGTAAAGCGCTTATTCTGAGTGGCTTGTGAAAGAGGGCGCAATTCCCACGTCTTTCTGCTGCGTGACTTTCTGGGCGGCCTTGGTCTCAGTACAGTCGTGTGAGGCTGGAGCCCCGGAAGTAATGGGCGAGGATGCGGTCAAATGTGCAGCCCCGTGCGCTCATGGCTGCGGCTCCGATCTGGCAGAGTCCGACGCCGTGTCCCCATCCGGCTCCGTGCAGGATGAATCTGACGGGGATAGGGGTAGGATGAGTCTCGGAACTCGCATGAGTGTCAACAGTATGACCTCCGTTCACCGGGCCGCCAACCGGATAGGCCCCGGTCGTGACGGTCTCTGAAATGCCAGGCCCCTGACCATAGACTGTGTCCACAACGAAAGCAGAGCTGTACAGGTGCGACTCTGACAGCCAGCGGCGGATCTCCAGTTCCTTGCCGACGATGACTGTGCGGAGGGTACCGCGGATGAGCAGCTCGATGATGCGTCCGGAGGCTCCGCGCTTCAGCGGCCGGAGTTCCAGCACGTCTCCGAAGTTGATGCCGGAACGGCGGTGCAGCAGGTCGCTCAGTCCGGCCTGAGTGTATTCCACCTTCCAGCGGTAGAAATCGGCGGTCTCCTGGTCGTAGGAGTTCAGGACGGTGGAGAGCAGGCCCGGGTCGGCTGTGTTGCAGAAGGCTTCCGGAGAGGACAATATCCATTCGCGGGCAGTCTGTTCGTCGGAAAGGTCCGGGACATCGGCGCTGCTTTCATCTGCCGGCTTGGAGACAATGGCAATGCGTTTATCGGGCTGGTATGTGGTATCTTTCTGAAATTCTGATGTCTCTGAAGCAGTCTTTGCCGTAGTTTCCGATGCAATGCGGCGTGAATGGCATTCAGCCCGGGTCTCGGCACACGTTGTCGGAACGCTCTCAAGTTGGCTGGCCATGATTCCGGTATCTTCTGCCGGTCCGGAACAGGTCATGCGGGACATTCTGTACCCGGCAGCATTGTCTCTGATGGCCTGCAGGTATGGAAAATCCTCGTCGGCCCAGCAGGCGGAGAACCGCTCAGACACTCCTCCACAGCATTTGGAGAAACGGGTGTCGCAGATGCTGCCGTCAGGCCCGTCGGTCAGCACCAGCCCCCGGGTGGCTTCCACGGCCCGACGGATATTGGCGTTGCCGGCCCGCAGCAGTCCCTGGTACCTCTGGCAATGGTCGTCCGCGCAGACATCGAAGAGGGTGTGGTCCTCCCGGTCGTACCAGCGGATGATGCGCCCGGGACCGTTGTCAGAGCATTCTTCAGAACTGTCGGCAACCGAGTCCGGAAGTCCGCCGCTGACAGAGTGCTCCGCGGAATGGCCCTTACATGCGTTGGCTGTTCCATTCGCTGTCTCGTTGTCTCCGCCCCCGAGCGTAGGCCGGGCCAGCAGCCACGACCGCGAGATGACGGCATGGGCCTTGAGAAATTCCTCCGGCGCATCCCCGTTCATTTCCGAGGAAATCACGCTCAGCAGGTAATCCTCCACCGGTACGCTGTTTATGGCCGTGAGCCCTTCCTCCGTGGGCAGGACGGTCAGTCCGCCGGAGAACATCTGGTCCTCCTCCCGCTCCCAGTGGAAGTTGATGCCTATTTTCACCCGGTGCAGAGTAAATGTGCTTTCCGCGGAAGCCGGCCTGAACTCCATTTTCCCGAAGCATTTCCCGTTCCACCGCACCATTCCGTCCTGAAGGGTGAAGACCTGCTCGCCGGAGATATTGTCCCTGCCCTCGGAAAGTCCCTCCTGCCCGCGGATGCCGCTGATTGAGAACGGCTGGTTGAACCGCACCCTCAGCTCCGGAGCGGTGAGCAGCCCCACGTCGATGACCGGCTGCCAGGAGGTGTCGACCGTTTCCCGGATTATGCTCTGCAGCACCCCGGCATCGGTCCTGCGGAAATCCTCCTCCACCGGGACGATGAACACTCCCCCGAGGTCTACGGACGCGGGACTGATGCGCACGGCCTCTCCTTCCGGAGCGTAGTAGCAGGACGGGCGGTGGGCCTTGCGTGGAATGACGAGGACGCGGAAAACAGGTTGACGGGACTCTGGGCAGGTGTCCTGCTCCCTCCAGCAGAGGATGTTGAGCTGCGGCTCGCCGGTCCTTGGGCTGACGGGCAGGGAACGCAGTACCCGGAGAAATGCCGCTTCGGCTGACTTGGCGTCCGGGGCGGTGATGACCGGCAGTCCCGGGATGTAGGCGGACGTCAGGGCAATGGCGGCGGCTCCGGGACGCATGACAGTCTTCGGCCCGAGCAGCCCGAAATGCCTTTCCACCGGCAGGAATCCCTTGCAGCCCATCTGGAAATGGAAGTGGTCCGGGGCGCTGGCTCCGCTCTCCGGGCCGTTGTAGAAGACCGTCATGTCTGGGAATGCCTCAGCGAGGCGGAGCATGTCGGGAAAGCGGCCCGCTATCCGCTGCGGCACATGGTCCACGGCCGGTACGGTAAAGTGCTCGGGGAAAATGGGGAATGGGTTGACCAGTATCTCGTAGCGGCGGCCGTCGCAGCCCTCGAAGGGCAGGGCCTCCTGCTGTTGCGGACGGTTCCCCCGGCACAGGAAGCAGGGCCGGGACGCGATGGAGGCCGCGTCGGTGCGGGCTAGTGTGGAGACTGCCCGGGCGGGATTGTACTGCACCCTGACCGGCATACCGCCGATGGTTATTTCCTTGGTCTGTACCTCGCGCAGGTCACGGTATCTCCGCGCCGCTTCCGGCCATCCGGCCAGCTGTCTCTTCAGGAGACTCTGTAGTTCGTTCATCTTTTGTGTTCTTTTAAACTGGTACATTTTCCGACGTGGGACAGACCTGCAGCAGCCATTTCCAGACGGGAAGTATTTCTATGGCCCTGCCGTCGGGGAGGGGGATGGAGCCTTCTTCGTCGCGGGTGACGATCACCATCCTCGAAAGGCTCTCGGCCCGGTCCAGCCGGACAAGTGCATTGACCTCCCTCTCCTTTGTGTCGGGGTCGCTGAGCGTGACGCAGGCCTGTACGGCGTATCCGGCTTCCGGTATGTAGAAATCGACTTCGGTATTCTTGTGGTAGAAGTACAGTTTGTCTCCGTAAGTTTTGTACAGGTGGACGGCGCAGAGGTTCTCGAACAGGGGGGCGACAGTGTTGCTGAGGAAAATGCTCAGGAGACCGTTGTCAATGAAGTAATGCTTCTTGACAGTCTCCCTTTCCGTAGATTTGGTAGCGTAGTTCTCAATGGGCAGGAGGATGTATGCGTCTTTGGCGGCTTCGACATACTGGATGACCGATGCCGGGGTCGTGTTGATCCCGGTGCTTTTTATCAGGTTGGCTATCCGGTTGTAGGCTATGGGTTTTCCGATGCTCTCTGCGAGTCTTTTGAACACCATCCGCAGGGCGGTCTCATTGCGGATCCTGCCTCTGACGACTATGTCGTTCAACAGGATTTTCTCATACAGGTCGTTCAGCCACCGTCTCTTGTTCTTGAAAAGCATGAGCTCAGGGAACCCTCCCCACAGGAGATACCGGGAGAGCATTTCCATGACTTTGAATCTCTCCGAACGGTATTCCCATCCCTGGCTAAGCACGATGCCCTGCGACTCAAGATACTCTGAAAAGGAGTAGGGATATACCGTCCCTTCCGTGTATCTGCCCCCGAGGGTCGTGTGTATGTCCCGGCTGAGCATTTTAGCGTTGCTTCCTGTGATGTATACCTGGTATTTCCGATTGGCAAGTCTTCGGGCGAAATGCTCCCAGCCCTCTATGTTCTGTATCTCGTCGAACAGCAGTATCGGCTTTTGCCCGCCGGTGCTTCTGTATGCCTGTAGTATCGTGTCGAAGTCGCCGGCATCCATTCCTATGAGACGCTCGTCGTCGAAATCGATGTAGATGAATTCTTCCGGGAGACGGCCTTCGGACATCAGCTGCCTTGCCCGTTTGAACAGCATGTAGGACTTGCCGGCCTGCCGCACGCCTGTAAGGACGTATCGGCCGCTGCCCTCAAACTCAAACTGCCTGTCATACAGGTCAATGTCTCTGAGAAGTTCCTGCCCCTCGCTTATCAGTATCCGAAATGTCTCGATTGTTATTGCCATGTGCGGAGATCTTTACTACCGCAAATATAGTAAATTTATATTGCTGATATATAAAAATGGTAAAATTTTTATACTGTCAATATAAAAATCAGTGCAGGGCACTCATCTCGAACTCGAGGGTGCCGCCCCGACCAATGTCATCACCGTCGTGGCTATTGTGCAGAGTTGTCTTTTCATGCGGTAAAAATAGTAATTTTGCGGGAACATTAGTATCGGCAAAATTATGGAAAGGGATAATAAGGAAAACAGACCGGACAGGATTGAAGTGCGTGGGGCGAGGGTGCACAATCTGAAGAATATCGATGTGGATGTGCCGCTCGGGAAGATAGTCGGCGTTGCGGGGGTGTCCGGCTCGGGTAAGAGCTCGCTGGCACTCGGGGTGCTGTATGCGGAGGGGTCGCGCCGCTATCTGGAGTCGCTTTCGACCTATACCCGCAGGAGAATGACCCAGGCCGCCCGGGCCAGTGTGGACGAGGTGCTGTACGTTCCGGCGGCCTTGGCGATGCATCAGCGTCCGGCCATACCCGGCATACGCAGTACCTTCGGAACAGGTACGGAACTGCTCAACATGCTGCGTCTGATCTATTCCCGCCTGGCCTCCCACCGCTGTCCCAACGGGCATTACGTCCAGCCTTCGCTGAATGTCGCCGCCGGGATGGAGCTGGTCTGCCCGGAGTGCGGGGCGCATTTCTATGCCCCGGGGGCGGAGGAATTGTCCTTCAACAGCAGCGGGGCCTGCCCGACCTGCGACGGTACCGGGACTGTCCGTACCGTGGATGAATCCACCCTCGTGCCGGACGAGACACTGAGTATCGACCAGGGGGCCGTGGCTCCGTGGAATACCCTGATGTGGTCGCTGATGACCGATGTCTGCCGGGCGATGGGAGTGCGTACCGATGTGCCTTTCAATCAGTTGACTCCGAAAGAAAGGGAAATCGTCTTCCATGGACCGGCCGAGAAGAAGCATATATTCTACCATTCGAAGAATACCAATCAGGCCGGAGAGCTGGATTTCACCTATTTCAATGCCGTCTACACTGTGCAGAACGCCTTGTCCAAGGTCAAGGACGAGAAAGGGATGAAGCGGGTGGAGAAGTTCCTGAAGACCGGACCGTGCCCGGACTGCGGAGGCTCGCGTTTCTCCGAGGCTGCCCGTGCTCCGAAGGTCCGGGGCATTTCCATAGACGAGGCCAGCCGTAAGAGCCTGCGGGAGTTAGTGGAATGGGTGCAGGGAGTGCCGGCTTCCCTACCGGAGGAGATGCGTCCGATGGCTGAGCGGATCTGCGAGTCTTTCCTCGACGCTTCGGTGCGTCTGCTGGATTTAGGTGTGGGCTATCTGAGCCTCGACCGCGCGGCCTCCACCCTGTCTACGGGGGAACGGCAGCGGATGCAGCTGGCCCGGGCGGTGCGCAACCGTACCACCGGGGTGCTCTACGTTCTGGACGAGCCTTCCATCGGTCTGCATCCGGCCAACATCGTGGGACTGGCCGGGGTGATGCGGGACCTGATAGCGGACGGCAATTCCATTGTGCTGGTAGACCACGACATACAGATACTTTCCGAATCGGACTGGCTGATAGAAATGGGGCCCGGGGCCGGTTCTTCGGGCGGACGGGTGATAGCCGAGGGGACGCTGGAGGATGTGGTGCGGAATAGTGCTTCGAAGATAGGCCCGTTCCTGAGCGGGGCTGCTGTGGTAAATGTCAGGAATCGTACACTCGGGGCAGAACTGTTCGCCAATGGCCGCATTCACCTGTCCACCGGTCCTGTGCATACCGTGAAGCCGCTGGAGGTGGATATCCCAAAGGGCCGGCTTACCGTGGTGACGGGAGTCTCCGGCTCGGGCAAGACGACGCTTGTGCTGGAGAGTCTGGTGCCGGGCCTGCAGGCTATGGTCTCCGGGGGGAAGATGCCGGACCACGTGCGGGAGATCCGCGCCGAAGGCATCCGTCACGCCAAGCTGATAGACGCTTCGCCTATCGGAATCAATATCCGTTCGACAGTAGCCACATACGCCGATGTCCACGATGAGTTGCGGAAGGTCTATGCCCGGACTCCGGATGCAAAGGCCGGGGGCTGGAAGAACGGGGATTTTTCCTACAATACGGGACGGCTGCGCTGTCCGACCTGCGACGGTACGGGCGTGATAAGCCTCGATGTGCAGTTTCTGCCGGATGTGGACATACCCTGTCCGGACTGCAGGGGCTCGCGGTATTCCAGGGCGGCGTACAGGATCCGCCGGGAGAACAGCGAGGGAACGTACTATTCTCTGCCGGAGCTGATGGCCATGGATGTGGACGATGCGATGGTGGCCTGCGGAGACCTGCGGACCGTGCGCCAGAGACTGCAGGTGCTCCACGACCTCGGACTCGGCTATCTTACTCTCGGCGAGCAGACTCCCGGACTTTCCGGCGGTGAGGCCCAGCGTCTCAAGCTGGCCAGCGAGATGGGCCGCGGTCAGGACGATTCGGTATTCGTGTTCGACGAGCCGACCATCGGCCTGCATCCGGCCGACGTACGGACCCTCCTGCAGGTATTCCAGCGGCTGATAGACCGTGGCGCGACCGTCATCGTCATCGAGCACGACCTGGATGTCATCCGCTCGGCCGACTACATCATCGACATGGGGCCCGGCGGAGGCGAGGACGGCGGCCGCATCGTCGCCACCGGCACTCCCGAAGACATCCGCCGCTGCCCTGAAAGCGTCACCGGCCGCTTCATCTGAAAGGAATTTGTAGAATCTGTTTAGGGATTTGGATATGGAATTGAGTGATAAAATAGCAATTTACCGTTCTGCTGATGGAGAAACGCAGTTGGAGGTAAAGATCGATAAAGAAATGGTGTGGCTGAATGTCAGTCAAATGGCAGAATTATTTGGAAGAGATTCTAAGACTATAAGAAAGCATATTGACAATGCCATTCGTGAAGAACTGGCAGGAGAAGTGGTTGTCGCAAAATTTGCGACA
>DGYFR06201__coassemble_2267_pt1 | contig 8833 bp, 7 predicted proteins | sample DGYFR06201__metabat2_high_PE_051 | metagenome-assembled genome bin DGYFR06201 | reverse complement strand
GATTCGGTCTGCGTCTATACCAGAAACCGACCGGTCTGGACATGGAGGCTCTCAGGCGATAAATGAACTTTTGGCCATCACGGCTGTCATTTTGAAAGGTTAAAGTCCTTTATATCGAATATTTCAGTGGATATCTCTCCGAGCCAGCCGCTGGAGGCGTTCACCCCTACCTGCACTTTCACAAAATCGATGTAGGCCAGGCCGGCGGGCTTGCCGTCAAAAGTCACGGCATCGCTGATGCGGAAATGGTTGTCCGCAGGTGAGGCATTGTAGTTGTCGTCATCGGTAAGGCGGTCGATACTGCTGAAATTGTCCGCATAGCCCCAGTCGTAGGCCGGATTGACCCAGTACGTGCCGTTGCCGGACGCATCGTAGTTGCGGGCCTTCAGGCAGGTGCCACGCAGGGTGTAGCTGTCTTCCTCCACCCAGGCGGGATAATAGTAATCCTGACGGTGGAAGGCCCCGAGATACTCCACTGTCCCGGTATTGCCGCGGTTGTCAGTCCACGTAACAGACATAGAGGGAGCCTCTGGCCGGTAATATGTCACGGCGTAATCCCGGTCGGTCTCCGCCTTACCGTACTCGGAGCCCTTAAGTTCGTACCACGTGTCATTCGGCAGACCGTCCCCGTTCTCGTCCTGCATCACCCAGACGATCCCTGGCTCGGAAGAGCCGTCAAAAGCATTGCCGGTGATAGCGATGTTGTAATCCCCGTCGTTTTCCACACTGTGGTCGAAGCCCGCCACGATATAGCCTCCGAAGCCGCCAAGGGAGACATACTGCGTCTGCGCCATCCGGCCCTCAGCATACCGGCAGGCCTCCTCCATGGTGACAGCCGTATAATATTCGTTCACGAACTGGCCCGGCGCAGGAAGGAACTCATACACCTTATTGACGGACACACCGCTTGCGGATGAGCCGGGACGGCGGTACGTACCCTCGGGCGGACATACATTGACTACAAGAGTCTGCGATGCCGTAAGATAGGCATTTTCCATCACCACCCTGACCTCATACTGCCCTTCCTCGCTGCCGGTAAACACATAGTCAGTCCTCTCCCCGGTCTGCACCTGCGAGCCGTCCACATACCATGTATAGACAGCATCAAAGGCATTCCGGACATCCTGTATCCTGAGCTGAATCCTGCGGCCCAGACTCATATTGTACTCTGTCTGTGAAAATGACCAGAAAAAATCCACTTCCTCGGGCGACTTGACGCTCACGGTGAACTGCACCGCGTCGCTGCCGTCCTCATTGACCGTCTCCAGACGCAGGATGTAGTCCCCGGTCTTATCCCCGACAAAGGTGTAAACCGGCTCTGTCGAGACCTCGCTGCCGTCCACGCTCCATGCATAGGATGTCTCCAGAGAAGATGCCACAGCAGGCCTCAGCTCAAGGGAAGTGCCCTGCAGTATCACAAAGCCGTCCTCAGCCCCGGGCAGGCTTATCGTCGGAGGCGTAAGATCCTGTACGTCTATCCGGAGCTGCGCCTGAGCGGAGCCGCCCGCATTGGAGACTGTCAGCACGATATAATACCGGCCGGTCTCCTCGCGCATGAACTCCAGCACGGGAGCGCCGCTGAGCTCCTCGCCGCTTTCGAGAGTCCACGAGAACTCCGCTCCTTCGGCATTGGTGTAAGACGGGGCAATGGTAATTGTCCGACCGGCCTTGACCGTATATATGCCGCTCTCGCTGTCCAGGACTATACCGGGGGCCGGAAGAGCGATGTCCTCCCTGCACGAGAAAAGCACCGCCCCGGTCACCACGGTCATAATCAGAATATAAATCCTGCTCATATCCGTTCTTACTCAAATCTTACAGCCACATCGTCATAGCAGAAATACGCAGGCTGGCTGAATCCGTATCCATTGTCGCTGTCACCGGCCATGTTGAACTCTATCATCAGCACCTTGCCGAGAGAGGACAGATCCCATTTCGTCCATTCGGAGATCTGACCATCGGCGCTTGCAAGGCTGAATTCAAGCGAAGGCTCCACTTTTGTACCGTTCTCATCATATCCGGTCGCGATGACCTTGACATAGCCGTCCGGATCAAGAGGAGCGGTAAGTCCGTTACCGTTCGACACGCAGTTGGCCAGATAAGTCGTCCACATGACGTACATGTGATCCACAACGCGGGCAACACCGTCCATGAAATAGATGGAAGGAAGATTCTCCGTCATATTGAAGCCGGAGTCATCCATATAGCCGAAATGCACGCAGAAGTTCTCCGAGCCGCCGTGGCCTCCGAATCCTGTCGCCGGATCCTTGTAATACACTGCCAGCTGATGCATATTGTCCCCGTTGGCGAGGTCCATTTCCACATAATTGGATATGGCATGTCCACCGCCCCAGTAGCAGGTGATTCCGAAATTCTCCGGCATGTCGTGCGCGAGGAATGTATTGCCCTCGTCGTTCCAGTGATAATCAGCGGGGCCCATGCCGGACTCCCCGTAAAGCAGCGGCCCGCCATACTGAGGGCTGTCAATCAGAGCGGTCCAGTACTCCCCCTCAAACGTGAGAGTCCTCAACTCATAAGCCGCCTTGTCCACGGCTTTCACAGAGACAGTCACCATCTTGAACTCACCGGTAACAGAGGTCATTGATATAGCCACAGTTCCCTCCGTCTCCGCATAGGCATTCTCCTTGGCGGGAGCGGTAATCGTCAGCACTGTGTCCTCAGCCATGGACAGAGAGGCCCTCCAGCCTTCAGGCTTGTTGATCATGTGGTTCAGCATACCTTCTATATGCACATTGTACGTCCTGCTCTCCCCGAAAGCGATGCTCTCATACCCGTCCTGGGAAAGCCCCTCTATCTCAAACTCCACGCTGATGGTCTTGGGCACTGATATCTGAGTTCCGTCCACAAGGGTGAATATCACATTGTAGGAACTGCTGGTATAGTCCACATCGACGATAACCCCGGAGCCGCCCTGGCCCTCTGCCACTACTCCGGTGGACTCCCAGCTCCGGCCTCCGTCCACGGATATCTCCCACATCTTGGTGTCAGGATTGATACGGACCTGAGGAGCGACCGCGTCAGCACCCGGCTTGCCGTCCTCTCCGTCAACTCCCTGCGCCCTTACCTTCCGGCCGTCTACTATGAGCCATTCTCCGTCCACAGTCCAGTACCAGAGACCGTCAGTCTCATCCTGAGCCACTGAAATCACCGGCGCATTGGTTCCGTCCGTACCGTTTGTTATCTCCGCAGTGGTCCCGTCCGAGAAATGAATGACATAGCCGTCCTCATTGGACTCCACCTTGTCTATCGTCACTTCCGCCTCCAAGGCGTCGATGATTCTCTGCAGGGCGTCAATGTCGGAGTTGATGCCTTGCACAGCCTCCTCAAGGGACGCAATCTTGTCGTCGATGTCATCGAGACGGTCCCGCAGTTCCGTGTCATCATACATGCTGCAGGCCCCCAAGGCGGCAGCAACAAGCGCAGTCAGCGCTGTTCTAAAAAGTCTTTTCATTTTTCAAATGGTATTAATGGTTTGTGTGTAAATACTATATGCGCAGGTATGTCTCCTGTGGTCACGGACCATTTTCGTCTGCCGTCAGGAGAGAAGCAGTGAAGGGTGCCGGGACTGACATAATCCTTGGCGTCCGTCACAAAAAACTCCTTTGTCACAGGATGTACAGCCAGACCATAGGGTACCTGGATGTTATCGTCTGTCCCGTCAGTGATGAAGCTGCGGGTGACGACCTGCCTGGTGACCGTATTGAGTATCGCGTAAGAGACAGTCCAGTCATTGGTAAGGTAGCTGAACTCAGTGCTGTAGATATACAGGGAATCCCCGCACAGGGTCATGTTGCTGTTGGGCAGCAGATGGAGCGTATCCGTGCAGACATCCGTCCCCGTATCTATGATGAATGTCTTTGACGGGACATCGTAATAGTCTCCGCGTGAGGAGACATAGAGGTTGCCGTAGCGGTCAGGCTCCAGACGGTGCAGATTGATGCCAACCGGTATCTTGTACAGCTCCTCGAAGCTGACCAGGTCTATGACAGACACCGTGCTGTCGTAGTCCGGCACTCTGTAACCGCCGGAATTGGCCACATACAGTTTGTTGCCCACCACGGCCATCTCCTCGGGCTGGTAACCCACGATACAGGAGTCCACTATCTCCAAAGTCGCCGTATCTATCTTGACCACCATGCCGATACGTGCATCCGGGTCTATCTTCACCGGCCCGGCATATGCGCTGACGTACGCATAGCGGTCCTTGAAGGCTAAGTAACGGCAGTTGGGCACGGCTATCTTGGTTATATGCCTGACACTCTGCACGTCCATGACTTCCACATAGTTGGAGCAGTTGATTACCGCCCACAGCTTGCCGCCGTAGATCTTGATGTCGTTGCCCACATCCCCGAGATCCTTGACCTCATTGGGGTTGCGCTCCCCGTAGATGTTGCGGGTGTAGACCCCGGTCGTGTAGTCGTAGTAGTCGAGCGAGGCCTTGTTGCTGCCCATATTACCCTCGTTGAGCAGGTAGAAGCCGCAGATGTCACCTGAGACCGTATCCCAGGGATTGACCTCCACCGGCTCAGAGGGCAGCACGGGTAACTCGCCGCGGCATCCCTGCACAGCGGCAAGCGGAAGTATTGAAATAAGCAGAAAAATGTTTCTTATCCTCATATTGTAAGACTTAATGTTATCCTGAAATTGGTGCCTGGCATGGGGTACCACTTGACCACCTCGTACTGCTGGTTGAAGATGTTGTTGACCTCCGCAGTCACTCCCAGCTCGGTCTTTCCGATGCCGAACACCTTGGAGAGCGAGAGGTCGCTCGTGTACCACGGCAGAATGTAGTTCACCGGCACATTGCCGCCCAGCATGTATCTCTCCCCGGTATAGACAAAACTGTAATGGAAGTCCCATGTCCCGTAACTCACACTCAGCACGGCGGAACCGCTGTGGACAGGCACGTACGGTATCTGGTCTCCGTAAGTGCTGATTACCCCCTCGTACCCTTCGTCCTTCTTCGTCCCTGTAAAATCCTGCGCCCTCTGCCAGGTGTAGTTCAGCATGACGGTCACTCCGACAGGCCCGAAACGCATGGACGGCATGAGCGCGACATCCACGCCCCTCACCTCCACATAGCCGAGATTGACCATCGTCCAGACGAGCTGGTTGGATGTCGGGGTAGCGATAATCTTATCCTTGACCGTATTGTAATAGGCGTCCACACTGGCCCGCAGCCCCGCGAACCATGCATTCCGGAATGTCTTGTTGTAGGATATGCCCACATTGTACTGCACAGTGTATTCCGGCCTCAGATTACGGTTGCCGAGCTGGACATAGTACAGGTCGTTGAATGTGGGCATACGGAAGATTTTCTTATAGAAGGCCCTGATGCTCAGCCCGGCATTCTTCCACGGCGTATAGGAGACTATCACCGTGGGAGTCCACTCGCTCTTGTCCCCTGCCGTCTCCATACCGCGCTTGCTGACATCATGGACATAAGTATGCAGCAGGCTGGCCTGGGCACTGAGACCGAAATCGAAATTGACCGAGGTGGCCGCCGCCGAGAGGACTGTCAGCCTGCGGGGCTGGATGAAATTGGCATTGAACATCTCCGTGCCGTCAGCGTCCAGGCTGTTCCACTGCAGATCGCAGGCCAAGCCCGCACTCCACACGCGGTTTATGGAAAACAGATGCGAGGTGGTCAGATACAGCTCCTGCTGCCAGTAATGATTGTCCATCGGCTGCACCGTACTGTGCGGAGGCATGACATAGTTCATGTAATCATTGGCATATTTAGCCTGAACCTTGAAGCTGTAGAAATCCGCCGCCCTATGCGTAACCGCCGACTGCACGAATATATTGCGGTCCTTCTGCCGGTCCTCGTTAAGCAGGGCTATACCGTAGTCCTTCTTGACCGCCGCCCCGGGATAACCCCGTTCCGACCAGTAGAAATAGCCTTTGACCATAAAATCCGTGCGGGGCATGTTGCCGAAAAGCCCGGCCTCCGCCCTTACGTACATTACATCCCCGTTCCTGCGTACTTCCGTGGTGTCATATCCTCCTTCCCGGCTGTACCGGAACTTGTAACGCCCTGAAGTATTGAGAAACTCGACATTGGCGGAGGTGCTGAGCCACCGTCCCGCCCTGCTCTCCCACAGGGCCGAGATGTCGATAAGGTCGAATGAGCCGCTGCGTGCCTTGAAATTGAGATTGTTTCGCTTACCCTCCCGGAACCTGGGACGGCGGGAGACCATGTAAAGAGCAGCTGCCGACGCATAGTCTCTGGCTGACTGGAATATATCGCTTTTCTGCCCGTTGTACACCGACAGGACCTCCATGTTGTCCATCGAGAACTTGCCCAGGTCCACCGTCCCGTTCTGGGCATTGGATATCTGGATGCCGTCATAGAACACCCCGACATGCTGGCTTCCCAGACTGCGCACATTGACAGTCTTCAATCCCCCGATGCCGCCGTAGTCCTTGACCTGTACACCGGAGAAATACCGCAGCGCATCGGCCACCGAATTGGACTTCAGCCTCTCAAGCTGCTGTCCGGCAAGTTTTTGCGCCGGAACAATCTCTCTTATCCGATCCGCTGTCACGACCACCTCACTGAGGGTATCCTCAGGCATCTCCGGGACTCCGTCCTGGGCCCGCAGCATAACCGTCACCGACAGCAGCACCGCAACAACAGGCAGTACAATACCAGTTTTCCTATAACAATCCATTGCCAAATAATTTTCCATCTCCCGGGATACCCATGCGCCAGAATCGGCAGAATGCAAGGCGGCACAGCACCGCTCATTTCCGCAGTTTCTGATGCATGGGGACTGTCTGTGTCCTGAAGAAGGAAAATCATTCAGCTATGCCGCACCCGTACTCCCGCAGGGCAGACAGTCACAACTGAAAGCAGGTCTTCTGACTTATTCCTCAGCGCGGCAGCCTTCCCACCCTTTCAGGCAGTGGCTAAAAGATGACCGCGTGACTTCCGTCCGGAATGGACGTGGAAATTACAGCAGCGGGAACTGTCCGGGATTCTCACCCGGTTCCCTTTTGATTCCTCCACCGCAGAGCGGCGGAACGGAAACTTTCAGCGGTGCAAATGTAGATATTTTTCCGGATATTCCAAATTATATGCAGTGCCGTAAAAAACGCATTTACCTCAGATACTCGCGGAAGAAAGTCTCTATCTTGTCGAAAGGAATCTTTTCCATGTTGTCGTAAAGGTCGGTGTGGACTGCACCTGGAATTATGAGGAGTTCCTTGTTGTCGCCCTGCAGTTTCTTATAGGTGTCCTCGCTGAAATAGCGGGAATGTGCGTTCTCACCATGAACCAGCAGAACTGCGCTCTGTATCTCACCGGCATATGCCAGAATAGGTATGTTGAGGAAAGAAAGGGACGATGTCCTGTTCCATCCACCGTTTGAGTTGAGCGAGCGCTTGTGATAGCCGCGCGGCGTCCTCCGGCTGCGGATCGACAACTCCCCCGGCAAGGGCATAGGAGCCGTTACGGTAATCCTCCGTACGCTGGGCATTGAGTTGCCTGCGGATCCCGTTGCGGGCTTCGGCATTGACGGCCATTCCACCCCAGCCACAGATGCCGAGGATACCGATGCGTTCCGGATCAACGTCTTCGCATGTAGACAGATAATCAACCGCAGCGCAGAAATCCTCGCTCGGCCAGTGTCTGCGCATAGAGCCCGGAGGCCTGCTCTTTCACAGCTCCGAAAGGACCGCAGACGGCTATTGCGGGCAACTTGCCGCCATCCGTATTCTTGGGAATGTAGAGATCTGCGGCGAGTGTTACGCCGTAGCGGTTGTGGAAGGTGATCTTGCTGTGAGTCACCTTGCCGCTCTTGGGGAATACTTTGTCCCACTCCTGAGTAAGATTCAATTGCTCTTCCATTTTGCTCACTGTATTGTCTGTATTTCCAGCACTCTGCCGTCCCTCCCCGCATCCTGCACAGAGGACACCGGCGAAGAGTGCGACAACTGATAATGTCAGGATTTTTTTCATTCCGTTCTACTTTTTGTTGACTTCTGCATATTCCTCATCCGTCACAGGCTCCAGCCATTCGTTTGAAGTGTTCTCACCGGGAATCTCGAATGCCAGATGCGCGAACCAACTGTCAGCGGCCGCTCCATGCCAGTGCTTTACATTGGCAGGAATATGAATCACATCACCGGGAAGCATCTCCACAGCAGGCTTGCCCTCCTCCTGATACCAGCCTCTGCCTGCCACACATACAAGCATCTGTCCGCCTCCCTTGGATGCACGGTGGATGTGCCAGTTGTTGCGACAGCCCGGCTCAAAAGTAACATTACTGAAAGAGACCTGCTCCGTAGATATAGGCGCCAGGTAACTGTTGCCTATGAAGTACTCTGCATATGCGGTATTGGGCTCTCCTATCGGGAATATCATCTCGCGCTGGAAAGCGGCCTTTCCACCGTCTGCCTCTGTATCCTCGGCCCACACGTCCTTAGCAAGACGGAAAGCGCCCCAGGCATTGGGCCATCCGGCATAGAATGCGATGTGGGTAAGCATCTCGGATATCTCGGTACGGGTCACGCCGTTCTGCCTTGCGAACTGCAGATGATGGGTCAGTGATGAGTCGATGATGCCCTTGCCCACCAGTGTGGCAATGGTAATCATGCTGCGGTCATGCGGGCTCAGGCCCGGACGGTTCCATACCTGACCGAAAAGTACGTCGTCATTGAGCTCCGCGAACTTGGGAGCGAACTCTCCCAGCTGCACATGTCCGGCAGTCTGGGTAATCTTCTCTTGTGCCATAATAGATTGTACGCTAAATGTTGTGATAATCAATCCCAAAAGGATCGAAATTCTGATAATTGTCCTTGTTGTACC
>DGYFR06201__coassemble_2115_pt1 | contig 9354 bp, 11 predicted proteins | sample DGYFR06201__metabat2_high_PE_051 | metagenome-assembled genome bin DGYFR06201 | reverse complement strand
GTGCGTCATCGGTATACAACCCGGCGTATCCTTTCCCATCTATCCGCAGCAAGACATCCTCAGCCAAGCCATCCAACTTGAACTAGAAGATGAGACATATTTAAATACGCGTATACCTTTTTCGAAAAATTGGGAAGCGGTGGTGCGGTAGGCGGGAAATGTGTATTGTGTATCAGGAAGTTATGAAAAGAGGTGCACCATTGGCAGGTTTTAAACCGCTCAATGGTGCAGTGATGAATTTTAAATTATTGATATTCAATATAATGCTGATTAGAGCTGCACCCGCGGTTTTGAAATCATTGCAGACTGAACGGCTCTTTCCCGGATTGGGTGCTTCTTTTACAGATTGGACGGTTTTTCTCCGAAGTGTGGCAAAAATTGCATCATGCTTCCGGGTTGCTTTCGGTCAGTAGCGGCGGGGGCGGAAGAAGGCGGCGGCACTGACCAGGATGACGAGGCCGAGCAGGATGAAGCCGAGGGGACGGACCTGGCGGGAGGTGGCCTCGATGGTCAGGTCTCCGGCCAGAAGACGGTAGCCGTCCACTTTCCAGACCGGGAAGCCGTCATCCATCAGGTCGGTATTGGCCGAGGTCAGCCGGCCCGGCATCCGGACCTGGTACATCATGGCGTAGAAAAACGGAGCGGTCAAGCTGCTCTCCATAGCCGATATCTTTTCTCTCCAGGCCTCAGCATGGACAGCGGCCGCGTCAGCATAGGCCGGACTGCCGCTCAGCCGGCTCATCTCTCCGGCAATATCCGCCATAAGCGATATGGCCTTCCTTTCAGCCTCATCTCCGATCGGGAACATATCCTCGTAAAAGTCGTAATGCTTTCCCATCCACTGCATCAGTTCGTTCTTCAAGCTGTCGGCCAGTTCCTCTCCGGCATCAGAGCAGACGATACGGTATATCTGCTCACGGTAACAGACATTGACCCATTCAGTGTACTTGTCATACAGTTCGGTTATGCCGACATAAGCCTCCACGCCGTTCATTCCCGGGTAGTTGCCCGCCCTGCGGAACCATCTGCCAACCTCGTCCCCGCTCATGCAGCTGTCAGGCGGGACAGGCATACCGTCCGCTATGCCAGGAACCACACAAGTATAGGTGTATGTGTTGAAAAACAGGCCTTTCTTCCTGTCCCACCGCTCCCGGGCCCTGAGATAAGGCAAAGCGGCGTACTCTTCCGAGGCCGGAACATCGATATAGGATGAGTCGTACTGCTCAAATGTCCTGCGGGCATAGAAGTCAAGTGCCGCCGAGTCATCCAGGAACCACCGGGTCTCCGGAACGTGCATCCTGCCCGTCTCCCACCCTGCTCCGGGCTCGAAGAGAAACGGGTGAGAGGACAGGTCTCCGGCCAGACAGGCGGAATCCGCATCAGCGTAGACAGTTCTTGTCATGCTGCCGTCGGAATGCACTTCCGGCACTACGGCATAATAGGTGACACAGGATGTGAAAAATATTGTGGCTGAGATTACAGTCAGAACCAGTCCGGCTCTCGTGTTCCAATGATTTCTAATGTCTGTTTTCATGATTTTGAAATTTTACGGCCTTGTCTTCCAGCCCTCTGCAAGACTGTCGCAGGGCCTTGATTTTACGATAATATTCCAGATGCGTATCCGCTTCCCGATGTATGGAGCAGGAAAGGATGTCCAGGTCACGTATATCTGCGCGGACTGCAGTATCCACATCCTGATGGGCAATCAGCAGCGACAGCACCATGACAACAGTTGCCGCAATGCCAGTACATGCGGGAACGATTCTCATCCACTGCGTCATACTGCTCCGCACCCGCGCCCGGACGGCGGCACCGCCATCCTGTGACCGGTGCTCTATCCGCTCCAATATCCGCCCGGTGACCTCCTCCAGATGAGGCATCTGCGGCTCGGAAATGCGCATCTTCTCTATAAATTCATCGTATCTCATAATTACAAATTTACCAGATTATAATTCCTTTTCAAGGGCCTTTCTGACCTTCTTACGGGCAATGTACAGATTGCTCTTAATCTGCACCGTGCTCCATCCGGTGATACGGCGGACCTCCTCAAACGGAACCCCCTCTATCTCGGCAAGTACGAAAACGGTCTTCTGCATCGGAGCCAAGGCCGAGGTTACTTTCCGGAACAGCATTTCCAAGTCCCTTCCGGACACATCACTTTCCGGATCCCGGACACAGTCTCCACTGTGGTGCCACAGAGCCTCCTGCTCGTACCTCCGTTGCCTCTTGCGCCTGCGCAGCACGTCATAGCACAAACGGCAGGCAATCGCTCCCAACCAAGTAGCAATGCTGAAACGTATGTCATACCCCGATATGGCCTGCCACGCCCGTACAAAGGTTTCCTGCACCGCATCCTCTGCCTCATCACTGTCTCCAAGTATCCGCACACAGATACGGAACACACTCTGCCGATACTGCCTCACTATCAGAGCAAAGGCCCTGGCATCCCCGTTTTTTGCCTCTTGTATCGTTTCAGACATCATTGTTTTCCGCCATTTTCATCAAATATACGCTCAATGATAGGAAAAGTCAAAAACAAATCTTAAATTTGTTGGTGTTATTTATTAACCTATTAAATTCATACCACTATGTACAACAAACAATTATGGGAGCAGAGCGTGGACATGATCATCAAGTCCATCTGGATCTACACTATCGCCGGTATTCTGGGCGCTATCTTCGGAGCCATTGACGGCATCCTCAACCCTGTAAGCTTCATGGCCGCCCTTACCGGAGAGGAAGGACCGACAGGAGCGTTCGGCACGCTTGACATCATATGCCAGATTGCAGTAATCGTCGGCTATGTACTGTTCTTCCTCAACATCAAGAAGTTCGTAGACGCTCAGCCCACAGATGCCGACCGTGCGGCCGCCAAGAATGTCTATACCTCCTATCTCTTTCTGATTATCGCCACAGTAGTCGCCTTTATCCCTATCGTAGGCGGCATTGCCTGGCTGGTGCTCATAATCCTCAGTTACGTCAAGTTACTGTCCGGCTATAAGGGCCTTAGAGAGTCCGCAACGCTGAAGACCGAGGCCAAGAACGGAGCCGGCATCCTATACACGGCCACAATCTGGATTCTGGTAGGAATGGTGATCAGCATCATACCTCTTGTCGGAGGCTTCCTCAACGCAATCATCTCTCTGATAATGTTCTTCTACATTCTCCGTGGCTGGAAACAGATAGGCCAGAACGCACCTGAGGACACAGGCGCGGCATCAGAACCTCAACCCCAGCCTCAAGAATAAGAAATCGCCCCGTCTCAAGCATAGGAATAACAAAAGCCGGCCCGCGTTCTTTTCGCTGACCGGCTTTTATTTTACCGTTGTACGTCAGGACGGCATCAGCCGTTGACTTTGTGGTAGTCCTCGAGGAACTTGGCCAGACCTGAGTCGGTCAGAGGATGCTTCAGCAGGCCCTTGATGGCCGGAAGGGGACAGGTTGCCACATCGGCGCCGGCCTTAAGACAGTCGATGATGTGACGGGTGTGACGGATGGAGGCCGCAAGCACCATGGTGCCGAAGCCGTAGTAGTTGTACATCTCCACAATCTCCTCGATGAGTCCGACACCGTCCTCCGAGATGTCGTCCAGACGGCCTACGAAAGGCGACACGTAGGTAGCTCCGGCCTTGGCGGCAAGAAGTGCCTGACCAAGGGAGAACACAAGGGTGCAGTTGGTCTTGATGCCCTTGCCGGCAAAATATTTCACTGCCTTGATACCTGCCTCAGTGCAGGGAAGCTTGATGACAATATGCTCGTTGAGGGCTGCAAGTTCCTCACCCTCGCGTACCATGCCCTCATAGTCGGTGGCGATCACCTCCGCGCTCACATCGCCATTCACGATGTTGCAGATGTCGATATAGTGTTTATACTGATTCTCCTTGCCCTTGATGCCCTCTTTGGCCATCAGGGAAGGGTTGGTAGTAACACCGTCGAGCACGCCCATGGCGTAGGCCTCGCGGATCTGGTCCAGATTAGCTGTGTCGAGAAAAAATTTCATTATTCGGATATTTTTAAATTCTAGCGCAAATTTAAAAACTGTTTTGCTTTTTCCATAGAAAATTTGCCAGCTGTCGCTGTACCCGGCCAGATACACATTCGGACACCGCGGCGAGAGGACACTGTGGACACACCCGGCACAGCAATGCACGCGGAGAGTGTACCGATTTCGCAGCTTTTCTGTAAACTCTCGACAGGGATTTTGGCAGACAAAGGCATAAAAAAAGAGGCACCCCTCTGCTACAACAGGTACCCCTTCCTTGTACTAAAACCTAAACCTACTACATAGATGCAGATTTATTGTCTTTCGTTGCATGGAAATCAAAAAATTTTCAAAAATTTTTCTTTTTAGGTCTATAGAAGAGTAAAATTATCAGAATTACAATCAACGGGCACACCAAACCGATGATCAGCGCATTCAACGGAGCCGTTCCGCACAGCAGCCAATACGAGAGAAAATCCAGCACTACCAGCACCAGGGCTCCAACTGTCAGGCTCCACCCGTATGACAGGCGCATCTTGTCGAAACTTACCCTCTGCATGTTGGCAAAATGCATAAGCAGTATCACAGCGGCTATAATCGGTATGCTGTTGCCTACCGAATACACCAGGTCTTTCTCATCACTCGCCCAGAAATAATGCAGCAGCACTGCCACCACCAGACCGGCCACTGCCGCCAAGCTCATTCTAAGCCAATACGAAGTCCATTGTTTCATGATATTGGTTTTTGCCGTTTTATGCAAATATAACGTTTTTTCCGTCGCCTTACACGCGGGGCGAAGAAAAGAAACGTTCCCTAAAAAGGTTGACCCAGGTACTTTTACAATGTCCAGCACACTGTCCAAACGTATCGCACTGATTGTTAGGCGCATACAATCTGGCAATTTGCTGGACTACCCGCTTTTTGCCATAAAACCGCCATTTCACCTCAAGTCCAGCAGATGCTCTTTTTCAAAGCTCCTGTATACTAAGCACTTCCCCAAGCATACCATGCTGGACCTCACCAGAAGTCTCATGACACGGGGGAAAGTGAACCGTATTCGTGGAAAATCCCGGCACATTCCCTCTCCTCTGAAAGAAATATGCCACGGATTTGTTGTATTAGCTGATTTTTCGTAAATTTCGCAGTATTTAAATTTCAATGCCATGAGAAATATCCACATCACTATGACCAGAACTGAATTACGAAGGACTATCACCGCAAGTTCCGCGAGAGATATAGCCATAGTCCTGCTCATCCCCTCCATCTGGGGAGAGTCAATGGGCATGAAGGCCGGTTACATCCAGGGCGCAAGCTGGCTGTGCGCCGCCTGTGCGCTGATTGCCATGACAGCCTCGCTTACCCTGCTGTGGAACTCCCGTTCCGAAAAAAGCAAAGCGGAACTCGTTCAGGCCGCAGTTATCCCCGTAATAATGTTGGCGACATGTGTCATTGCCATCTGCCTCGGTCTGCAAATTCTCTAAGAAGGAACAAGAGAAGAGACAGTAGAAGGGTGAGGAAATAACGAAGAGTGCTGCTGAGCCGTCAGAGGATGCGGGAAAGGGTCCTGCGGGTAGGAAGCGCGGTGATGAAAAGACCGATGAGAGCGATGCCGGCCAATGTTATGAGGATATCCAAGGGCTTGATGACTACGGGATAATACTCTACGACAAAGTTGCCGGGCATACGGATGACTCCCACATACTGCTGGATGAGACACAGGCCGATACCTACAAGCAGACCGACGGCAGCCCCCAAAAGCACTATCATCCAGCCCTCGTCGAAGAAGATACGGCGGATAAGCCCGGGTCTGGCCCCCAGATACTGAAGTGTGGCGATATCGTCCCGCTTCTCTATGATAAGCATGGTCAGGGAGCCGAAGACATTGCACGAGACCACTATGATGATAAAGAGCAGTATCATGAAGATGACGGTTTTCTCTATGCGCATCATCCGGTAGACTGTCTCGTTCTGCATGTACTTGTCCTTGACAGAATATCCGGTGCCCAAAGTCTCCCGTACATGACGCACCGCATCATGGACATCCGCGCCCGGCACAAGCCACAGCTCCACGACGCCGGCCTCATTGTCCGACACGCCGATCAGTCTTCTGGCCCGGTCTATCGGCACAAAGACAGTATTGGCATTGCTCTCCCCGCCTGAGAAAAACATACCCGCCGGGAAAAATATCTCCTTATTGAGTGACGCAGCCGGGTTGACAAGAGATATCTCCCTGTCACGGGCCGGAAAGTACACTTCAATGGGGTCCAGAAAACGCGGCCTGATACCCATGTCGGCTGACAGCCCCCTGCCGACAACCGCTTGCGCCACCTCTCCGTGCATAAGAGTGAACTCCCCGTCGACAACACATGAGAGCAATTCCGGATTCTCTGTATAGGCCTGCTCCACCCCTTTCAGCACGGCCGTACCCTCCTCACGGTCATAGGTCAGAAACACGGTCTCCTCTATACTCTCGGTATAAAGGGACACGGACTGCATAGAGCGGATATCATCGAAAGCAGGCGTGTCGGTCCTGAAGTATTTGGCCGAGTCGCAGGTAATGGAAATATCCGGCATGGCCCGGTCGTACATACTCCGCACCACCTCCTCGAAGCCATTGTAAACAGAGAGGACTATAATCAGCGCACAACTGCCTACCGCAATGCCTATCGCGCTTATGAGCGAGATAATGTTGATGACATTGTGCGACTTCTTGGCGAAGAGGTAACGTCTGGCTATGAAGTAGGACAGATGCATGACGGCTTTCTGACTGACCGGAAAACTGGCTTTGGTGGCAACGGATGGAAAAGCGGCTACTTGGCGAGAAGCTCGTCGATGTGCTCCACGTAATCCAAAGAGTCATCCAGGTAGAATACCAGTTCAGGCACTATGCGCAACTGCTTGGCCATCTGCCTGCCCAGCTCTCCACGCAGAGCCCTGGCCGAATCCTGGATCATCTTGAACACCTTCTGCTGTTTTGTCGAAGGGAATATGCTGACGTAGACCTTGGCCACTGCAAGGTCCGGGCTGATGGTCACTCCGCTGACTGACACGAGGGCTCCGTCCCAGGAGGCCATTCCCCTGGAACGGATGATCTCGGCCAGATGTCTCTGAAGCTCTCTTGCCACTTTAAGCTGGCGGGTGCTTTCTCCTTCCATACCGGTTTACTCGAATTTGAGGATGTAGTAGTTTTTCTTGCCTTTCTGGGCCAGGATGTACTTGCCGTCGATGAGATCCGCGCTGTCGATGGTCCGGTCCGCGCTGTCGCATTTGTCCTTGTTGATGGACAGCCCGCCTCCCTGAATCATCTTGCGGCATTCGCCCTTGGAGGGGAATACGTCGGTGGTTACCGCCAGCAGGTCGATGACATTCTGGGGAAGTGCGTCCTTGCTGAGGCTGTACTGGGGCACGCCGTCGAATACCGAGAGGAAGGTCCTTTCGTCGAGAGAGCGGAGAGTCTCGGAGGTGGACTTGCCGAAGAGGATCTGGGATGCATCCACGGCCTTGCCGTATTCCTCCTGCCCGTGTACCATGACGGTGATCTCGCGTGCGAGCAGCTTCTGGAGCTCCCGCAGGTGAGGGGCCTTGGCATGCTCCGCCACGGCTGCCTCTATCTCCTCACGGCCGAGAGTGGTGAATATCTTGATGTATCTGGCTGCGTCCTCGTCGCTGACGTTGAGCCAGAACTGGTAGAATGCGTAGGGTGTGGTGTACTCCGGCGAGAGCCAGATATTGCCTTTCTCGGTCTTGCCGAACTTGCCGCCGTCGGACTTGGTCATCAGGGGCCAGGTCAGTCCGTATGCCTCTCCGCCCAGTTTGCGCCGGATAAGCTCCGTACCGGTGGTGATGTTGCCCCACTGGTCACTGCCGCCCATCTGGAGCTTGCAGCCGTAGTGTTCGTAGAGGTATGTGAAGTCGTAGCCCTGGAGCAGCTGGTAGGTGAATTCGGTGAAGGACATGCCCTCTCGTCCCTCTCCGCTGAGTCTCTTCTTGACCGAGTCCTTTGCCATCATGTAGTTGACGGTGATGAGCTTGCCTATCTCGCGGGTGAAGTCGAGGAATCTCCAGTCCTTCATCCAGTCGTAGTTGTTGACCAGAATGGCGGCGTTGGGGGCGTCGCTCTCGAAGTCGATGAACTTGGAGAGCTGGGCCTTGATGCACTCCTGGTTGTGGCGCAGAGTCTCCTCGTCGAGAAGATTGCGCTCCTGAGACTTCATCGAGGGGTCGCCTATCATGCCCGTAGCTCCTCCGATAAGGGAGATGGGGCGGTGGCCGGCGTCCTGGAAGTGCTTGAGCATCATGACACTGACCAGATGGCCGATATGCAGTGAGTCAGCAGTGGGGTCGATACCCACGTATGCCGTACACTGTTCTTTGGAAAGGAGTTCTTCGGTTCCGGGCATGATGTCCTGGATCATGCCTCTCCATTTGAGATCTTCGATAAAATTCTTCATCGTATGAAAATACAACTTTATTAGTGCTGCAAAGGTAGTGATTTTTGCCTAACTGCAATTACGCTGCGGCAGAATAAGTCCGCATCAGGAGGCCTGCGGTTGGCGCACCGTCATCGGCGGTATATGCGGAAAAGGGCAACGCCGATGCATATCAGCATGAGCGCCAACATGGCCCAGATGAACCACATGCTGAGCCTTTGAATCTTGCCGGCGGCCACCGAGAGTGTGGAATTGGCACAGAAAGAGAAAAGCAGGGCCAGCAGCAGGTTGAGCTGGGCGGCAAGGTCTCTTTTCGCACTGTTGACGATGGGGTCAGCGGACTGCCTGTGCGGTTTGAGAATCTTGCCGGTCCTGATGTCGCTGACGGTGCTTTTGCGGGGCAGCAGGCGCAAATTGACCATCTGGGGGTATCTCTGGGCCAGCATCGTGACTATGTAGACTCCAAGGCCTACGAGCGCGAGGGTAAGCAGTATGCCCCTGTCGCCCACATTGTCCACCACTCCGTGTATGTCGAAATGAGTCGGTACCGGCACTCCCTCCAACCTAGACCAGGAGAGCATGGGCAGGAACGCGGTCAGCATCGCTATAGTAGCCACAACATTCAGTGCCGGATTGATGTAACGCCGTATCATATTTATTATCTCCTAACAGTAAATTCACAGACACCTGCCTTGTCAGTTAAGTTCCACCAGGGCCTCCGAGACGTTGATTATGAAATCCCCCACCCTCTCACACTCGGACACGAGGTCCATATAGTAAACTCCGCGAAGATATCCGCTCTCCTCTGACTCTATATTGCGCAGATGCTCCTCCTTCAGATTGTCACGGTATTCGTTGATGTCATGCTCGGCGTCCTGGGCATTGGAGATGTTGATTACATGATGGAATCCCTCTTTGAGATTGGCGATCATGCAGTCTATG
>DGYFR06201__coassemble_1896_pt1 | contig 10161 bp, 7 predicted proteins | sample DGYFR06201__metabat2_high_PE_051 | metagenome-assembled genome bin DGYFR06201 | reverse complement strand
ATGACTTCCATAAGCGGACATACCGAAGAAAAGTACAAGAACCTGCTCAAGATAAGACCAGACATAATAAATGCCGTCTCTGCCAACAGGCTTGCATCCTATTTAGGAGTCACTCCATCATGGCTTTGTAAATTAAGGAAAAAGATGCTGTATGAATAGTCCGGACAAAATAAAAGAGACTGGATACCCCGTACCATTTATCATTGCGGGGCCGTGCGGCGTGGAGAGCCGGGAGCAGATAATGGCGGCTGCCGAAGGTATCAGCAGGACCGGGGTCAGGATGCTGCGCGGAGGTCTGTGGAAACCCAGGACACACCCAGGCAGTTTTGAAGGAGTCGGAGAAGCCGGCGCTCAGTGGTTACGCGACGCGGGGAAGGCCACCGGCATGGAAACCGCTACAGAAGTGGCAAATGCCAAGCACGTGGAAGTCGTCCTGAAATACGGAATAGACGCCGTCTGGATCGGCGCCCGTACCACAGGCAATCCTTTTCTGGTACAGGAGATAGCCGATGCATTGAAAGGAACGGAGCTGCCTGTACTTGTCAAGAATCCGCTGGTTCCTGATCCGGAACTCTGGATAGGAGCCATAGAGCGTCTGGCCGCCGACGGAAGGCAGGTCTGCGCAGTGCACCGCGGCTTCTATTTCTACGGTGAGAGCCTGTACCGTAATGCCCCATTCTGGCAGATCCCGGTGGAATTGAGAAGACGGATGCCGGAAATACCCATCCTCTGTGACCCCAGCCACATAGGAGGAGAACGCAGTCTGGTCAAAAGTCTGTCGCAGCAGGCTATGGCATTCGGATTCGACGGTCTGATGATAGAGGTACATCCAGACCCGGACAAGGCCCTGAGTGATGCCGCCCAGCAGATAACTCCGGCTGAACTGGCGGAGCTTATCGGCTCTTTGAAGATGCGCGGCAACACCACTCCAGGAGCGGAGACCGCGACTGCCCTGGACAGCCTTCGCAGCGATATAGACAGGATTGACTCTTCCCTGATAGACCTGCTGGCTGAACGCATGAAAGTATCCGAGGCCATCGGCAAGATCAAGGAAAAGAGCGGACTGACAGTCCTGCAGACCGGACGCTGGAACTCAGTTCTCAAGAAGGTATGCGCACTGGCAAAAGAAAAAGACCTCGATGAGTCTTTCATCACCGAAGTCTTCAATCTGATTCACCGCGCCTCCATGGAGCGGCAGATCAATAAATAACTATTTCGCAGAGTAAGTCAGCACTATATACGCGCAGTTGCTGTCAGGAGCAGCCTCTGTGGTAAACACTACGTCGGTTGTAGACGAAGACATTGTCGCCTCTATCCTGACCAGCCCCTTGACCATCCCCTCGCCCAGATAAGCCAGTTCCTCATCTGTCAGAGTGCCGGCACCGGCGAACTTGTTGGCCGCATTCAGATACTGTGAATCCTCCGTGCTTGCAATCACTCTCCTATTGGAAGTCCCTACATATTCTGTCTCAAGTGTCTTAAGGGCAAAATCGAACAGAGACGCCACATATCTGTAACCGTCCGTACGGTCTGCGGATGCAGCGAAGTTCTCGGATATCATCACCAGAGAGTCAGCCTGCGGTTCAAAAGTGTAAACCAGGTTGACCGACGGCATTATGGATGACACTCCCAGAATAGAGCTGTAGCCGGTCCCTATATACACGCCTTCATTTCCACTGGCCACCAGACCTGGCTCACGGTGCATAGTGACAGCGACCGAGTCTCCCCAGAAAGAAGTACGGGCATCGCATTTGACCACCTCAAGTCTCCTCTCTGCTGACACAGTCTGCTCGGCCTTTCCTGCAGGAGCATCATTGAATATCATATACACTTCCAGCCTGACATCCATATTGCCTACAGCCGAAGGAGTATAATAACACATATATGAGCCGCGCCCGTTCTCGAAATCGTAATGCGTGAAATCCTGCAGCACCTGATTGCCGTTGACTGTCCACACCGGCTGTATCAGATACAGACTGCCGTGCATCGGGATTGTATCCTCAACGGTAAGTACTATCTGCTGTCCCAAACCTATCCTTTCCTGATTGACATGAATCGTACTGAGCTGAGGAGCTGACGGGCCCGGATTGCCCTTTTCACAGCTCTGCACAGCCAGAAACGCCAGCACCGCACAGCCTGCAATAATCAGAACTCTCCTCATAACCGTACCTTTAAACTGTCATAATCTCTTTTTCCTTGTTGGCAAGGATGGTGTCGATCTTCTTGTTGAAGTTGTCCACCTCCTTCTGCACGTCATTCTCGGCGTCCTTGACCATATCCTCAGACAAACCGTCCTTCTGAGCCTTCTTCAACTGGTCGTTGGCCTCCTTACGGGCATTGCGCACGGATACCTTAGCCGACTCGCCGGCTGCCTTGGACTTCTTGACCAGCTCCTTGCGGCGGTCCTCAGTGAGGGGCGGGACATTGATGCGGATGTGCTCGCCGTTGTTCTGGGGTGTGAAACCGAGGTTGGCGTCCATGATGGCCTTCTCGATCTTCGGAATCATGTTCTTCTCCCAGGGCTGGATAAGCATCGTGCGGGCATCGGGCACGGTGATGCTGGCCACCTGAGGCACGGGAGTGGGATTGCCGTAGTAATCCACCATGACGCTGTTGAACACAGCGGGGTTGGCCTTGCCGGCCCTGTAGGTCTTGAGGTCTTCCTCCAAAAAGTTGACGGCCTCGGCCATCTTTTTCACTGCCGCAGCAATGATGTCTTTTGCATTGTCTGCCATAATATTCTGTTTTAGTTGTTATTTCGTTTGTTTTCCAGTCTACCTGCGCACCAACGTACCTACTTTCTCTCCGGAAAGCAGTTTCTGCAGGTTACCCTCCCGATTCATGTCAAAGACGATGATAGGCATATTGTTGTCATTGCAAAGTGCAAATGCGGTGCTGTCCATCACTTTTAGTCCGTCCAAGAGGGCCTTGTCAAATGTCAGTTCGTCATATCTCACAGCCGTCGGGTCTTTTTCCGGATCAGCTGTATAGACTCCGTCCACCCTGGTACCCTTCAGCAGAGCGTCAGCACCGATCTCGCAGGCCCTGAGAGCCGCCGCAGAGTCAGTGGTGAAGAACGGGTTGCCGGTGCCTCCGGCGATGAGTGCCACCGCACCGCGTTCCATGGCCGCTACGGCATTGTCCCTGGTATAATACTCCGCAATGGGTTTCATCGGAGTAGAGGTGAATACCTCCGCATCCACCCCGGCACTGCGTATTGCCATCGCCAGCCCAAGACTGTTGATCACAGTCGCAAGCATCCCCATGCGGTCTCCGCCTACACGGTCAAATCCCTTGCCGGCTCCAGAAAGTCCTCTGAAAATATTGCCGCCACCCACTACAATAGCGACCTGTACTCCGCTCCTGACCGCAGCGGCCACCTCTGCGGCATAACGGGCCAGCATACCTTCATCGATGCCGCGTCCCTCATGTCCTCCAAGGCTCTCCCCGCTGAGTTTGAGCAATACCCTTTTATACTTCATATTATCCCGAATTTGCATTTATCCTGCAAATTTACTGAAATTTCTCTTTCGACATAGCTTCCATCCCTCTTTTTACCATCAGCCCCATCGGATTTCCAGACAATTTTCGCAAAACTCCATTTTCAGGTCATTAACAATCACTGATTATCTGTCAATGACTTCCACGCAATCCACCCATTGTTCTCCTATGTGCTGACACCTGCTCTGCGACCTATTTTAAGATCCTGTCCTCCATTGGTTCTGTGCCCAGTCCCAATACTTAGGCTCATGTGAGGCCCATATCTCATGCATGCGAACTCATGCGCCATCACTTTAGATATCCAGCATACCGAGCAGATGTATTTCCATCATTATCAAGCATATATATTTTTGTAACTTGCTGGACCCCCTTCATTTCGCCACAAAACCGTCATTTTACCCCCAGTCCAGCAGATGTCTCTTTTTCGGACGCTTGATTATCAAGCACTTCTCTAAGCCATCCATGCTGGACTTCTCCAGAAGACCAATGCACCGGATGTCTAAGGTAAAGAGGCTGCATCACCGGGCGAGGTTCATTTGTGCCAGGCACCGGGAGGAAGCAGTGAATTTTCCACACTTCGTCATAGGTACCTGGAAAATGCATGTCGTTTTGTAAGTGCGGCATACTCTGATAGTTATGAATCAACATGCAATTTTCGCCACGTCCTGAACGCCCGAAAATTGCGCATTGTTTTATACTCACTTAGTAACAAAGGGCTTACAAAAGGCCCTGCATTTCTCACACGCACGGGCTTCACAACAAAACTAGCCTTGGACAAGGGTATCATTTCTCCTCCGCGAGGAGGGCGTCGACGTCGGAGTGGATGGGAGTGCCGGTGGCGTAGTCCCAGAGGGTGACGGATCGGATGTTGTAGTAGTAGTACCAATAGTAGTAGAGCTGCTGGACGTAGTCCTGGCGGGCGAGGTCCTTGGCGTCGCGGGCGTCGTTGAGCTCGAGGACGCTCATGCGGCCGATCAGGAAGGACTCGACGGAGGCCTGGTAGCGGGCGTAGGCCACGCGGTCGGACTCACGGGCAAGCTCCAGCTGACCGGCCTGGTTGTTGAACTGTTCGGTGAGCAGGAAGATGTCCTGGTTGAAGTCCAGTTCCTCCTGCCGGAGCTGGGAGCGGACCACGTCGCGGTTGCTCTCGGCCACTTTGACCTGCCCCTTCCGCTTGCCCCAGTCCAGGATAGGTATCGACAGTCCGATAGACACAACCTCCTGGTCGCGGATGTCGTTGTAGGCCATGGCCAGCTCGCGGTTCACTCCGGAGTACCCGACTGTCACGTTCAGGTCCACCTGGTACCGCTGGCCCTTGGCTGTGGCCACATTGTAGTCGGCCTCGAGTTTGCGGCGCAGGATATTCTGGGCAAATGAACTGTTGGCCAGGGCCCGGCTCAACACATCCTGATAGTCCAGCTCCGGCAGCGGAATGGCTTCGGGCAGCACGGCCACGATGGTGTCCCGCTCGGACAGGCCGAGGAAGGCCCGGAGAGTGAACATAGCGGAATTGAGATTGCTGCGGCACGAGGTCACATTGGCCTTGGCCTGCAGAGCGGAGAGGCTCAGCTGCATGAGTTCGGTCTCGGATATCTGGCCGATCTTACGGCGTTCCTGGGCGATGGAATAGAGCTTGTCGGCGTTCTCGAGGTTCTGCTCGGCTATCTTGAGGTTCTCCACGGCAAGGATATAGTTGAAGAAATAGGTTATCGTATTCATCTTGACCTCCTCCATATCCTCGGAGTAAGCAGCACGGGACTCGGCATAGCGCACCGGCTCGATCTTCTTGTCCCAGCGGAACGTATTCACCGAGAACAGAGGTTGGGTAAGGGTCAGGGCCACGGGGACGGACATAAATTCGTTGTAGGCTCCCGTACCCAGCTGGCGCGTCATGTCCAGGCCGGTACTCAGCGAGACAGTACCTCCGGTAAACGGAATGTTCTGGGTCACGGACAGCTCGCCGGAGAGTCCAAGCCAGTTGCTGCGGACATAGCCGTAGGTTCCGTCGGCATTCTGATAGGAATTGTAGTTGTTGTTGAATGTCGGGAGTGTACCGTTGAAGACCAGCTCCGGCAGCCGCTCTGCCTTGTAGGTCCGGAACTGCCAGTACGCGCTCTTGAGCTGGTTCAGAGCCACCGCAGCATCCACCGACTGCCCGCTTGCCAGGTCCATCGCCCCCTCGAGGGTCAGCTCCATCACACCGCCCTCCTGTTTCCCATCCGGTACATCGCCCATTTCCGACAGGACGCTCTCGCCGGCTTCCTGCGCCGCCAGTCGCTGCCCCGGCACCGCTGCCAGCAGCACAGCGATAATCATTGCCGTTTCCCGAAAAATACGTTTCATTTTATTCGCACTTTAACATTTTCATTACTATTCAAATATCTACTCTTCCCTGAGCGCTTCCGAAGGCCGCATCCGCGAGACCTTCCACACGGAGACGAGGGCCGCTAAGGCATTGACCGCAAACACGACTGCGGCCACTACTAAAGTCACCATCAGCGCGGAAAGGAAAGGGGAGGTAAGCACCGGCCACGGGGCCAAAGTGGCCTCAGGCATATAGCTGTAGTCATATTGTATCTGCCGGAGCATCCGCATATTGAACACCACCAACAGACCTATGCCTACCGACAGGGCAGACAGGCACAGGCTGCCGGTCACGATATCCCGGCGGAGACGGCCCGGACTGGAGCCCATGGCGATACGCACACCGAACTCGTCTATCCGGCGACGGGTCTGGAGCATATAGTGCGACAAGGCTCCGAGAATAAGATTGAGCAGCAGATAGCACAGGACTATGAGCGGCACGGCCCGCGATATCTTGGGAATACGCTCTATCTCATCACGCAGTGAATACGCGCCGCCTGCTGTCAGTTCCCCGAAAAGGCCGTGCTCCGCCATCCGGGAGTCAAGTGTCTGTATAAACTCCCGCATGTCCGTGCCTTTGGACACACGCACATGCCAGCAGCACACGCCGAGACGGATATTGTCCACCGGGTATTCCCTGACACTGACAACTACAGCGGGTCGCGGGATATAGACAGGCGCATGTGATTTCTGACGGGCCATCACTCCTGATACAGTCTTGCGGACCGGCTCACCGCCCCAATCCGCCACATACAGTGATTTTCCGACAGGATTACCCTCGGGGAAGAACTCCTCAGCCAAATCCTCCGATATGACGATACCATCCAAAGAGCCTTCCGTCTGTGCCGGATTGCCACCGGAGACGACTGTCTTGATTCCAAAGACCTCCATAAAATCCGAGCCGTATCTTGCAGTATAACACGTCGTATTGAATTTACGTAATGTATCTGCAAACACCTGGAGCATAGAAGAACGGAGACTCCCGGGGAAATCCTGCATGGAAGGCGTCACAGCCTCCACCCCGTCCAAAGCGGCAATGCTCCGCCCGATTCTCTCAAAATCGTCCCGCAGCCTCTCATCCGCATTGCCGTCAGGGCTGTAAGCGGCATCAAAGGCCGCCAGCGAGTGCACCGGAATACAGACCACCCGGTCCGGCTCCCAGCCCATGGGAACGACACAGCGACGCACAGCATTCATTATCACCGGACTACCCATGAGCCAGCCGATAACCACCACCAGCAGGACCTCCACCACCAACCACACCCCTCTTCGACGGGAAGATGCAACAGTTGCATCATTGTCCCTGAGCAGGCTCACAGAATCCCTGCGGAGGACTCTGAATACGGGCTGCACTGAGGAGAATGTATTGAGCAACAGCACTGCCGCCAATATCAGCAGATATATTCCGGGCCTGAAAAACGGCTCCACCGGATACACTAAGTCCACATCTTTGGCCGCACCACCGGCTCCGAATCCTATAACCGCCTCAGAGAAGTAGAATGAGATGCTGTCAAACAGCGCAAATGAGATAAGATAGCCCAAGACGCCGCCGATGAGAGTCAGCAGCAGATTCTCGGAGAATATCTGCACTGACATGGCCCGGAACGGAGCTCCGTAGGACTTGCGCACCCCGAACTCAGAGAACCGCTCACTCAGACTTGAGGACACCATGCCGCAGAGATTGACCGCCGGTATGATCAGGATGAGTATCAAGACCACGGTCACAGTCGATATGAAACTCCCTAAACTGCCGACACTCCGCATCTGTATGGACTCCGGAATCATCTCATCCTGCAGGACACGCATCGAACCGTTGTCCTGCAGGTCGTTGTACTGTTCCAACACCTCCCTGACCGCAGCCTGGACATCCTTGACCTGCCTGCGGCTGACTGCGGAGAACAGGATGCACTCCGCCAGCTTCGGCTCTGACATATCCATCGTCAGCCATATCTCGGCATCCGTCGTCATGGCCATCGCCGACACGTCCCGGACCACTCCGCTCACCGTCACAGGCCTCCCCTTCACGGTGAGTACCCTGCCGACGGCCTCCTCCGTCCCGAAACATTTCTGCGCCAAAGTAGAGGATATCACCGCCTCCAGTCCTTCCACGTTCCCATGACCGAACGGTCCGCCGGAGATGAAATCGAAATCAAAGACATTCCAGAAATCCCCGTCCACATAACGGACGTTGGCATACAGCACTGCCTTGTCCCTGACCATGACCGGTATGTTGTCCGACATCTTTTTCATTACAGATACAGCATCCGCGCCTTCAATATGCGACTCCTTTATGAAACGCACCAGTTCCGGTGCCGACGATATTGAAGTGTTGACAGAACCTTCCGAAGGGTTAGCGTATAAGACACGGTCCATCACTAAGATACGGCCTCTGTGCCTTTCCGGATAGATGTCACCGAGCAGCATGGTCAGCACCATCAGAAACACCGTGACCAATGCCATCGACAGGGCCACGCCGGTGATGTATATCAGGCTGTAACGCTTGTCCTTCAAGATTATCTGCCAACTCTGGCGAATGTATACTGGGAGTTTCATCTGTTTTCTAATTTATGGTAATGGTCTCTATGCTTCTATACATCAGTCCTGACCCGGGCTTCCACACCGGCAGTAAATACGGGTTTCACTGCCGGTGCCGCTATCCGATGATACGGCCGTCGAGCATACGGACGATGCGGTCGGTCTGCTTGGCCTGGGACTCGTTGTGGGTCACCATCAGGATGGTCTTGCCGCGCTGCTTGTTGACCTCGTGCAGGAGCTCCATGACCTCGGCTCCCATCTTGGAGTCCAGGTTACCGGTGGGCTCGTCCGCAAGGATGATGGAAGGGTCTCCGACAAGGGCACGGGCGATGGCAACTCTCTGGCACTGACCTCCGGAGAGCTGTGAGGGGAAATGCTTGATACGGTGATTGAGCCCCACTGCGTCAATCATCCTCAACGCCCGCTCCTTGCGCTCGGTCGCTCCCATCTTGCGGTACAGCAGGGGCATCTGCACGTTGTCCAGGACGTTGAGCGAGGGAATCAGGTGGAAGCTCTGGAATACAAAGCCTAACTCCGTGTTGCGGAAGCGGGCGGCCTCCCGGGCGTTGAGTCCGGAGACTGCCTTGCCGTGCAGCTCCACGGTACCGGAAGAAGGCTCATCGAGCAGGCCTGCAATGTTGAGCAGGGTGGACTTTCCGCAGCCGGAAGGCCCCATGATACTTACAAACTCCCCGTCGCGCACTTCGAGGTTGATGTTGTCGAGAGCCATGGTCTCGATCTCGGAGGTTCTGTAGATTTTGGAAATTTCGATAAGCTTGATCATGATTTTAAATTTTTATGTGTTTTTAAATATTTTGCAAAATTTAAATTCTTCGTTTATTCGTCTTTGAGCACATCCGCCGGCGATTCCCTCATGGCGCCCGCAACGGGGACAATGGTCGAAAGGGTCACCACCGCAAGCATCACGGCCGCAGCAATACCGGAAACGGCAAGGAAGTGCCGTACGGGGTCGAAAAGCACGGAAAGCCGCTCCCTGGTCAGATCCAGGATATATCCGTCATAAAGAGCGGACGCACAGAAGTTCACCTTGCCTATGAGCAGGATATTCAGGTCTATCACCAGGCCCAGCAGCATAGCCAGTAACCAGAGCATCCATACCTCGGCGAGCTGCTGCATCACCAGGATGCCCCGGGATCCGCCCATGGCCCGACGCACACCTATCTCGCCGCGTCTCTCACGGGTACGCAGCCATGTGAAGGAAGCCACACCGATGAGGACGCACAGCAACACGAAGACCAGAAGGGCCCGCCAGATAAAGGTATCGGCCATAGTATCCTTCAGCCGCCTCTCCATGGGGAAAACCGACCCGGTGCGGTAGTTGCCGAAGACCAGGTCCTCCCGCCATGTCATCTTGGCCCTGTGGATGAACTCCTCCTCATCCACCCCCGGAGCAAGACGGAAGCACCAGAGCGCATCGATATTGTCCTCCTCGCGGACAATGTCCGGGGTAGTGAAAAATATCATCGGCCTGTATTCCTTGTCCTTCTCTACCTTTACGGGAGCAATGACTCCGGCTATGGTCCATCCGTACTGACTCTGGTCGCTGTAGCGGCCCAGACGTCTGCCAACGGGATTCTCTCCGGGGAACAGGGTCTCAGCCACGTCCTCGGTAATGATGACCGTTCCGGGCACATCCTCTATAGGGGCACCCTCAGGCCATATCTGACGATTGCCCATCATCTTCAGATCCTCACCACCGGCCTCACGCAGATGGTAGGCATACGGCAGATATTCGCCGGT
>DGYFR06201__coassemble_1870_pt1 | contig 10275 bp, 10 predicted proteins | sample DGYFR06201__metabat2_high_PE_051 | metagenome-assembled genome bin DGYFR06201 | reverse complement strand
GGGCAGGCTGCGGCGTCGCTCTTGTATGCCCTGCCGATGTATCTGACATATCTTATCGCCTACATACCTCCTTTGGTGTACCTTTACATAATGGGGGCCAGACGCCCTGGCCGCAGTGACGTGGAGCGGTCCTCAGGGCTGAGGCCGTGGAGGAAAGCCGTGGCAGTCGCGGTGGCGGTTCCGGTGGAGTTGGCCGTAATCGTACTTGCGGGGGCGGCGACCTCCTGGATAGAGACTCCGCAGTGGTATACAGAACTTTTCAGATCCATGATGCAGACTGGCCTGCTGTCCACGGCAGTGACTGTGTGCGTGCTGGCGCCTGTGATGGAGGAGTTCCTGTTCCGCAGGATAGTACTGTGCTCGCTTGCCCGTAAGATGAGCGGATGGAAGGCACTGCTGCTGTCCTCGCTTATGTTCGCTGCGGCTCATTTCAATCTGTGGCAGGCCCTGCCGGCCTTTATTCTGGGGTGTCTTCTTGGGTGGATATGCCTCAGAACAGGCAACTGGTGGGCATCGGTGCTGCTGCACGCGCTCAACAACTCCCTGACCATAGCGGTCTCCGTCTTTTTCGGCCCGGATGTCGCCCTCACGCCTTTGAGTCAAGTCATGACACCAGGCTTGTATTACTTGCTCGTCATACTGTCAGCGGTGGTCGCCGCTGCCGGGATATGGCTTATATACAGAATTACCAGGACAACAATTCAATCATAAAAATGAAGAAAGCGATATATCCATTGAGATTTGTGCCCCAGCCGGCAGAGAGGGTCTGGGGCGGTCACCGTCTGGCAACCCAGTTCCACAAACCGTTCGATCCGGAGATATTGATAGGCGAGAGCTGGGAGATATCGGGCTTTGAGGACGGCAGCTCTGTGATAGACGGAGGCTGGCTGGACGGCAATCCCCTGTTTGATGTCATTGAGACCTATATGGACGAGATAGTCGGAGACGACAACTATAAGCGTTTCGGGGATGAGTTCCCGATACTGGTCAAGCTGCTGGACATCAACGACCGCCTGTCGGTCCAGGTGCATCCTGACGACGATACTGCCTTTGACAGGCACAACTCCTATGGCAAGAACGAGGCCTGGTACGTCCTTGAGGCCGACCCTGGGGCCAGGATATATATGGGCTTCAACAAGGATATGGATGTGCCTGAGTTTCTTGACCGCTGTGCCAAGGGCACTCTCGAGGAGGTGCTCAATGTGGTGACTCCGCACAAGGGTGACTTTTTCTTCATCGAGGCCGGGACTGTACACTCTGCCGGTGGCGGCCTTGTGATAGCCGAGATACAGCAGCTTTCCGACGTTACCTACCGTATATACGACTGGGGCAGGGAGAACAATCCGGCGACGGCCCGTCAGATGCATGTCGACCAGGCCCTGAGCTGTATCAATTACCGCAAGTATGACAGCGGCTCGCTGTTTGTACCGGCTGGCATGAGCGGGGCATCAAAGCCTCTGGTCTCCAATAAGTATTTTACGGCAAATGAACTTGCGCTTACGGCTCCGCTGCGGGTATGGCCGGACCGTTATGAGAGTTTTATCCTATACACCTGTCTGGAGGGCGAGGCGGAAGTGATTCTTTCGGACAACTCGGGGAGATACCCGCTCCGGCGCGGGGAATGGATCCTGATTCCGGCGGCCATGTCTGATTTCGTGCTCGCGCCCGTGGCTCCCGGTACTCATGTCATGGAGGTGTATATCGGCAGGCAGGATGAGAAGGACGATTATATAAAGGAGTAGTGTCTTATGGAAGAACAACAGGTAAGGATAGACAAATACCTCTGGTCTATAAGGGTCTACAAGACCAGGACGGAGGCTGCTGATGCCTGCCGCAGCGGTAAGGTCTCAGTCAATGGGGCGGAGGCCAAGGCGTCCCGGGATGTGAAGGCCGGTGACATCGTGTCGGTGCGTAAGGGCAGTGTGCATTTCCAGTACCGGGTCATAGTGCCGATAGGCAACAGGGTCGGGGCCAAGCTGGTGCCCGAGTTTGCGGAGGACATCACGCCTCAGGAGGAGCTGGACAAGCTCAATGCCCCGTTTGAGACAGTCTATATCAGGCGTGACCGCGGGACGGGCCGTCCTACCAAGAAGGAACGCCGCGACCTGGACCGCCTCATGGACGAACTGCTATAGGAAAGGGGTGAGGTCGGTGGATTCGTAGGTGGCGTGGGAGATGGCCTTGTGGCCCTTGTGGTTATAGTAGAACTGGTCGATGCCGAATATCTGGGCGCCTTCGATGTCGTTTACGGGATCGTCCCCGATCATGAGGGTCTGCCGCTTGGCCTCGCGCCATGCCTCCAGGTTGTCCTGCCGGCGGATGCCGGAGAGCCGTTCTACCGCGTAAGCGAAGATGCCCGGTCTGGGTTTCAGGCAGCCGGCCTCCTCCGAGACAACGACGGCCGAGAAATATTCTGCTATGCCGGCTCCGCGCAGCTTGCGGTACTGCACCTCGCGGAAGCCGTTGCTGATGATAGCCATTTTACCTCCTGCCGAGCGTATGGCTTCCAGCATTTCCCTCGCTCCGGGCATAAGTCTGTTCTCGCAGACCATCTGCTCCAGATAATCCTCGCCGAACTGCCGTGCCAGGGCCTCATCCTCTATGCCGTACCGGCGGAATGCCTCGTAGAACCTTTTCCACCGCAGATCCTCCTTGGACATCTCACCACGCTCGTACGTGGCCCAGAGCCGGTGGTTCAGCACGTCGTAGCGCATAAAGAAACGGTGCAGGGAATCTTCCCCACACCCTTCTTTTTCCTGAATCGCCTTGTATAGCACCGGATTGCGGGAGATGAGCAGACCGATGGCGTGTTCGGAGTTACTGTCGAAGTCCCAGAGTGTCCGGTCCAGGTCTATCAGGTAGTATCTGTACGGCCTTATGGTCATTATCTGCAGTAGTAGTCTATCATCCGGCTGATGGCCCGCTGGCATACTGGGCAGAAGTCGGGAGCGGTGTTGGTGTTCATGCGGCAGTCTTCGCGGGGACGGTAGACGCCCTTGGCCATGTATCCGCCGCCCTCGTAGACACCTACCTGTTCCTCGCTCCACTTGCCGGAGTCGATCATGTCCTTCCACTTGCTTTCGAAGTTCACTAGGGTGGTGATGTTGGGCTCCCAGGGCTCGGTCTCGAGGTTGTAGAAGTTCTCGTAGGCGACCTCGGAGGTGTAGTACTCGTCTCCCAGCCCTGCGAAACTGTGACCGAACTCGTGGATGAATACCTGATAGGAGAATTCGTTGCCGGCGGTGCCCAGGGCGTAGGAGTTGTAGATGCCTCCGCCGCCGTATTTTTCTTCATTAACTACGATGAAAATGGCATCGAACGGGGCGCTGGCCACGTTGTCGGCTATGGACTTGTGGTCGGTGACGGTCAGATATCGGTCAATGTAGAAGGTGTAGAAATGCGAGTTGAGGGCGGTGTGCTTCCAGATATCCTGATTGGGGATGTCAGTGCCTTTCTCGGGGGATACGACGTCCACGGCTGTGACGTTGAAGTCACTCTTGCGGGACTTGTATGGCTCCATAGAGAAGAGGTACTCCATGAACTTGCGGCAGTCGCGGTGGAACTGGTCCGTCTGGTCTGCTGTGTAGCCCTCGGCTACGAAGAGCAGGTCCACTTTGTGCTCCATGTCTCCGGATGTGAGCAGGGGTGTGACTGTAAAGTCAGGGGCGGCCTCGCGGCTGATGAGGGCATCTTCAGGGTCTATGCTGCAAGAGAAAATCTCGCGGAACTCCCCTGTGGCTTTTACCCTTTCTGAGAGGGTTATGTGTACGTCATCCTTGGGGAAGGGCATCCATACTGTCTGCGTATAAGCCTTTGAAACCTTGCTGGCTTCGGATGTAGTTCTCCACTCCTGGAAGAGGGTGGAGAATCCTTTGGAGTAGATCAGGGTCTCGCCTGACCAGGCCTCGAACATGTATTCGCCGTAGCGGAACGGGTCGATCAGGGATGCATGGGACCCGGCCCAGGCACATTCTTTCTTGAGGCCGGCCAGGTAGGCGTGCTGTTCCTGTGCGTTTCCTGCCAGAATGAAGTCCACGCGTAGGCGGTCAGTGGTAAAATATGTGTCGTAGTCCGGGCTCTGGGCAGCAGCACTGACAGCGGCCCGGAGAGTCAGGACTGCCGCTGCAGCTATTGTCAACAAGATGTGTCTCATAATCCTGTTCTTGTGTATGAGAAATGTTCGGATACCTATCTGCCGGTGTAGTTGAACGGGGTGAGGCGGCGCAGCTCGTCCTTGACTGACTCGGCGATATCCAGGGAGTCGATGAAGTCCCTGATGGTGCGGTCGGAGACGGCCTGCCCGGTACGGGTGAGGGCCTTCAGGGTCTCGTAGGGATTGGGATATCCCTCCCGGCGGAGTATGGTCTGGATGCCCTCGGCCACGACCTCCCAGTTGTCGGAGAGATCCCGCTCGATGGCATCCCTGTTGAGTATCAGTTTGCCCAGGCCCTTCTGGAGGGATTTCAAGGCTATGATAGTATGGGCGATGGGAACGCCTACATTGCGCAGGGTGGTGGAGTCGGTCAGGTCCCGCTGGAGTCTGGAGATGGGCAGCTTGGATGCTAGGAACTCGCATACTGCGTTGGCCATCAGGAAGTTGCCCTCGGCATTCTCGAAGTCGATAGGGTTGACCTTATGCGGCATGGCTGATGAGCCTACCTCACCGGCCTTTATCTTCTGCTTGAAGTATTCCATGGAGATGTAGGTCCACATATCGCGGCACAGGTCCACTAAGATATTGTTGAGCCTCTTGACTGCGTCGAAAAGGGCGGCCGTGTTGTCGTAATGCTCTATCTGTGTGGTGGGATATGAGCGTTTCAGTCCGAGCCTGTCCTCGACGAAGTCCTCGGCGAAAGCGTTCCAGTCGATGTCCGGATAGGCGGCATAGTGCGCGTTGAAGTTGCCGGTGGCTCCTCCGAACTTGGCTGAGAAGGGTACGGCAAGAAGCATTTTCTGCTGCTCCCTCAGTCTTGCCGTAAAGACTGCTATCTCCTTGCCCAGTCTGGTGGGAGAGGCCGGCTGGCCGTGGGTGCGGGCCAGCATCGGGATGTCCTTCCATTCCTCAGCCATGCCGTCGAGAGTGTTGATTACCTCGTAGAGCTGCGGCAGATAGACATCCTGTATGCCTTCCATAAGGCTCAGCGGTACGGCTGTGTTGTTGATGTCCTGCGAGGTGAGTCCGAAATGCACGAACTCCTTGTAGCGGGGGGCGATACCCAGCCGGTCAAACTGTCTTTTGATATAGTATTCCACGGCCTTGACATCGTGGTTGGTTGTCTTCTCAATCTCCTTCACCTCGGCTGCCTCGTCCTCGGTCATGTCGCGGTATATCGCGCGGAGATTGTCGAACAGGCTGTGGTCGAAGCTGCTGAGCTGAGGCAGGGGCAGCTCGCACAGGGCTATGAAATATTCTATCTCGACTCTGACCCTGTATCTTATGAGGGCGAACTCGGAGTAATATGAGGACAGGTCACTGACCTGACGGTAGTATCTCCCGTCTATGGGAGAGATGGATGTAAGCATAACAGTAATGATTAAAACACAAAGATACATGATAATTTTTGTACATTTGCAAAGTTTCATTAAAAAGGAAGTTATGCTTATAGTCATAGAAGGTCTGGACGGTTCGGGCAAGTCCACTCAGGTGGCTCGGATGTCGGAATATCTGGCATCCAGGGACGGCCGCAGTCCGGAATACCTGCATTTTCCACGTTTTGACGCTCCTGTTGTGGGCGATATGATTGCCCGTTTCCTGCGTGGGGAGTTCGGACGGATAGACCAGGTGCATCCGATGATAGTTGCCCTGCTCTTCGCCGAGGACCGCAGGGATGCCTCCGCTGTGATACGCAGGTGGCTTGATGAGGGCCGTACTGTGCTGCTGGACAGGTACGTGTATTCCAATATCGCCTTTCAGTGCGCCAAGATAGATGATGCTGACCGTTCACTGGAGCTTCAGCGGTGGATACTGGATACAGAATATGGTGTCTACGACATTCCGCGTCCGGACTTGAATGTATTTCTGGACGTGCCGGTTTCGTTCGTACGGGAAAGACTCTCCAATGCCAGGGAGGGCAGTGACAGGGAGTATCTGCACGGGGCCGAGGATATTCACGAGGCGGATATGGCTTTCCAGAAAAGGGTGAGGGATGTCTATCTGCGTCTGTGCGCGTCGGATCCGGACTTCCGCAGGATAGACTGCTCCGGTCCGGAAGGGGAGATGCTTTCGGCGGATGATGTCTTTGAGAAGATAAGGGAGGTGTTATGAGAGCTCTGAGGGTCTTGATGTTCTTGCTCCGTCTTATCTTCGGAGTCACGTTTATCCTGTCCGGATTTTTCAAGCTGACTGATCCCGTGGGTACGGGGCTGATAGTCGAGGAGTATCTGGGCACACTCCATCTGGACTTCCTGCGGTTCGGAGCCGTGCCCTTCGGCATGCTCCTGTCGCTGACGGAGTTCCTTATCGGTATTGCGGTGCTCATGTGCGTGAGGATGCGCATCGCGTCCATTGCAGGTCTGGTCATGACGGTGTTCTTCACCATCCTTACTTTCTTCATGGCCCTGTATGATGCTATAGACGAGTGCGGCTGTTTCGGTCAGGCCATCAGCCTTGACATGTGGGAGACATTCTTCAAGAATGTTGTGCTGCTTGTCTGCATAGTCCCTGTGTTTCTGTTCCGTAAGAAGTTCAAACCTGTGGCCCCGGTGGCTGCCGAGTGGGCCTTTCTGGGAACTTACGGATTACTGGCTCTGCTGTGTGCGGTATATTCGTACATCAACATACCCTTGCTGGATTTCGGTAATTTCCGTGTAGGCTCCAACCTGTCGGCCAAGCTGGACAAGATATCGGACAACAATAATTTCGAGACGGTCTTCCTCTATGAGAAAGACGGGAAACAGGAGTATTTCGCGATAGACAGCCTGCCCGGGACGGACTGGAATTTCGTCGACACCCGGACCATATATCTGGGGGATGAGGAGGATCTGCTGTTCGATATGACTCTCTCGGACATCTACGGAGAGAATGTCGCGGACGATATTGTCGGCTCGGAGAGCCCGGTGTTTGTCTTTGTCGCCTTCCGTCCATCCGCACTGGACAGCGCTTACTGGCATAAAGCGTCTGTCTGCATGGATTCGATATCGTATTACGGAGGCCGGAGTTACGTGGCTGTCCCGGTACTTGATGCTGAGACGGACTCCGTGTCCGCGCATTATCCCGGGATAGGGCGGGCGATGGTGTCCGGGGACTATAAGACCTTGATATCCATGGTACGCTCCAACGGAGGAGTTATGCTGGTGGATGACGGTATGGTGGTCCGTAAATGGTCCGGATGGCGTTTCGACCCTAAGGATGTGGCCCGTACTGTCAGTATGGACTCCGAGGAGATTACGGCCAGGGGTACAATCTCCCGTAGGCTCTTCTGTGAGTCTTCTATCTTGATACTGTTTCTGATAATCATTGTTTTCCGTTACGTCTGCGGAATAGTTTACGGTAAGCGCTACAGCAGCAGGAAGCATCATGTCCAGTCGTAGCCGCCGCATATATGCCGTATTGTTTCCATTGCTGGCCGTTCTGGCTGTCGGGAACCTCTTTTACGGTGCCGTGCCTGTGCCGCCGGCCGCTGTGTGGGATATCCTTACAGGAGGGGAGGCGGACAATCCGGCCTGGTCAATAATCCTCACAGGCTCCAGGCTGCCGCAGATGGTTACGGCCATGCTGGCCGGAGCTGCCCTGGCCGTGAGCGGTCTGCTGCTCCAGACCCTTTTCCGCAATCCGCTGGCCGGCCCCTCTATCCTCGGCATAAGCGACGGGGCCAATCTGGGAGTAGCCCTGGTGATGCTGGCCTTCGGAGGCACAGTAGGCTCTCTCGCAGGGTATCTGGCTACCGTGGCGGGAGCCATGCTGGGGGCATGTCTGATTCTGGCAGTGATAGTGTATTTTTCCCGGAAAGTATCAAGTAGTGTCATGCTGCTTATTATAGGCATTATGGTCGGCTATCTGGTGTCGTCATGTATCTCCATTCTGAACTATTATGCATCGGCGGACAAGGTGCGCCAGTTCGTCATGTGGGGCATGGGGGATTTCTCCGCCGTATCCAGGGCGGGGCTGCCTTTTTTCACAGTGGCCTCACTGGCCGGTCTGGTGTTTTCCCTCCTGCTGGTCAAGCCGCTCAATGCCCTCCTGCTCGGGGAAAAGTACGCCGCCAATCTTGGGGTCAACATCAAGGCGGCGAGGATGGGCGTTCTCGTATGCACCGGCCTTATGACGGCGGTGGTGACAGCTTTCTGCGGACCTATATCCTTTATCGGGCTTGCAGTCCCCCATATCGCGCGGCTGCTTACCGGGACGTCGGATCACCGTGTTCTGGTGCCGGCCACCATGCTGTCGGGTGCGTGCATCGCCCTTGTCTGCAACATGCTCACAGTCATTCCCGGGACAGGAACCCTGCTGCCGCTCAATGCCGTGACTCCCCTGTTCGGCGCACCGGTCATTATATACGTTATAGTCAACCGCAAGAACATCCAATATTTCAACTGACATGGAACATCCCGCAGTATCCGCACAGCATCTGGCCATCGGCTATTCCCTTGGCAGGGGACGTTGGAAGACCGTCCATTCGGGATTGGATTTTACCCTGAGCCTGGGAGAGCTGACATCACTGATCGGTCTCAACGGAGCCGGCAAGTCCACCCTTATCCGTACCCTGTGCCGGTTCCAGCCCTCGGTGAGCGGCTCGGTGTCGGTGATGGGACGGGATATCCGGGAGTATTCCGCTCACGGTTTCGCGTTGACTGTCGGGGTCGTGCTTACGGACAGGACCAATGCCGGAGGGCTTACAGTACGCGAGTTGGTGTCGCTTGGCCGTCAGCCTCATACCGGTTTTCTGGGACGTCTTGGTGAAAGGGACAGGGCTGTTGTGTCCGATGCGATGCGCTCTGTCGGGATATCATACAAGGCGGACAGTTATGTCTCGGAACTCTCGGACGGAGAACGGCAGCGGGCGATGATTGCCAAGGCGCTGGCTCAGGAATGCCCGGTCATAGTCCTGGACGAGCCTACGGCGTTTCTGGATGTGTCCAGCCGTATCGAGACCATGTCGCTGCTGCATGATACGGCACATAGGCAGCGCAAGGCCATACTGCTCTCGACGCATGACATAGACAATGCGCTCATATATTCAGACCGCCTGCTTCTGCTTTCGTCTGGTGGGGCAGGAGCCCAGGAGTCAGGTGCGGGTACCGGTGCCGGTTTGCCTGATGCTGCTGACGTTTCTTCTGATGTTCCGGAGCCTTCTCCGATAATTTCCGGCTCTCCCGAGGACCTGGTGCTGGACGGCAGTCTGAGCCGGTTCTTCAGTCGTCGCGGCATGGATTTCGACATCCGTTCAGGGCGGCTCTCTACGGGAGTGGCGGGTCCTGAGGTGGGCGTGGATGGAGACAGCCTCACTGCCCGCTGGATGGCCAACGCCTTGGCCCGCAACGGTTTCACTCCAGTGCTTCCGGCAGACGGCATCCCTTGCGTGCGCTGTGTCTCGCCTACCTGTCTGGAGGTGTCTCATCCAGGTTCGGCTACATCCGTCACCGTCTCCTGTATCTCGCAGGCTATACAGTACCTTATGAACCTGTCATAGGTATTTGCAAACCCCATCCCCGTGGCCGGCCGGGGCACCGGCACCACAGGCCACTCTCGCCGCACTTGCCATTTCTACCCCCGGGGAAAGTGCCGGGCTTTCCTGCGAAAACGGTTCACTTTCCCCCGCGGCCGGCCGGGGCACCGGCTCCACAGCCGTCTCTGGCCGCACTTGCCGTTTCCACCTCTGGGGAAAGTGCCGGGTTTTTCCGCAAAAACGGTTCACTTTCCCCCGTGGCCGACAGGGGTACCGGCACCACAGCCGTCTCTGGCCGCACTTGCCGTTTCCACCTCTGGGGAAAGTGCCGGGAATTTCCGCGAAAACGGTTCACTTTCCCCCGCAGCTCGCAGGGGCACTGGCTCCACAGACCCCTCTCGCCGCACTCGCCATTTCCACCCCCGGGGAAAGTGCCGGGTTTTTCTGCGAAAATGGTTCACTTTCCCCTGGGGCTTGCATGGGCACCGGCTCCACAGGCCTCTCTCGCAGCACTTGGCATTTCTTCCCCTGGGGAAAGTGCCGGGTTTTTCCGCGAAAACGGTTCACTTTCCCCGGGGGCGGTTCATTTTCCCCGGGGGTGGAGTCTTCTGAGGAGGTCCAGCAGGGCATGCATTGGGAAGTGCTTAGTATACAGGCACTCTGAAAAAGA
>DGYFR06201__coassemble_1665_pt1 | contig 11229 bp, 9 predicted proteins | sample DGYFR06201__metabat2_high_PE_051 | metagenome-assembled genome bin DGYFR06201 | reverse complement strand
ATTGAGGCATTGTCAATTCCGACAGCCCTGAACCATAAATCCGTATCAAAGAAGTAGTCCACCAAGTCGAGGTAGAAATCAATCTTGGACATTGATACATTGCCCCACTTGATTTCCGCATTGAACTTATGCTTGTTCTTAAGTTCTTTGATTCTTTCTGTATGCCTTTTGACTTGAGGGTATGCACAACTGACAGACCCCAAAAACATATAATTCTTGTGGTCATTCTCCAGATGGCAACTTTCATCACAGTATATATTGAAGGTCTTGTCCATAAGATACATTTGTTTATGCAAAGGGAATGATTCTTCTCTGATTTAAACTATTGCTATCATTGAATCGTATTCTTTCCCTCATACACCTCATCGTTAGATACGTCTGCACCGCCATGTGGCTAAAAATATCCGAAGGTATCTTGTTATATTTGCAAATGGCTTTCCGGGTATCCGTAGCGAGGGTGAATTAGGCGTGTGCGTACCTGCCGTTGAGGCATGTGACGGCGGCTCGGTTCCTGAGGGTTGCGTCAGATATTCGGCAGCGGCCGGGGTGAGGGTGCCGGTAGGGAAGATGCACTCTTTCAGCGGATATTACCGTTTTCAGCAGACGTTCATTTCCTCGGGACTGGATGAGCATGTACTCGGCCTGGGATATACCTCAGTTTTTAGAAAAAACAGTCTTAGTAAATTTGTTTATTTATTTGAAAAGATTTGAAAAAAATGTATATTCGTGGGTAATTGACAAAACAAATTAACTACGATCAAGTATGAAAAATGCAGTTTTCAATTTCCCTGTACCGGCCAATGAACCGGTAAAATCCTATCTGAAAGGCTCTCCTGAGAGAGTAGCCCTCGAAGCCGAACTTAAAAGACAGAGCGGTATCCAGCTCGACATACCGTTGATTATCGGCGGCAAGGAGATCCGTACAGGCAACACCGGAAAGGTGGTCATGCCTCATGACCATGGCCATGTACTGGCAACATACCACAAGGCGGGTCCTGAGGAGGTTAAAATGGCCATAAAGGCAGCCCTGGATGCGCATGAGGAATGGGCTGAGCTCGACTGGACAGTCAGGGCCTCGATTATATTGAAAATTGCAGACCTGCTCGCAGGCAAGTACCGCGCTGTCATCAATGCTGCCTGCATGCTCGGCCAGAGCAAGAACTTCTATCAGGCAGAGATCGACTCGGCCTGCGAGACCATCGATTTCCTGCGCTACAATGCCGCATTTGCCTCCAAGATCTACGGCATCCAGCCCAAGAGCGGCCCGAACCAGATCAACAGCGTGGAGTACCGTCCTCTCGAGGGATTCATTTTTGCCCTCACCCCGTTCAACTTCACATCCATTGCCTCCAACCTCTCGATGTCCCCCGTGCTGATGGGCAACACCGTGGTATGGAAGCCCTCTACCACCGCCATTCTCTCGAACTACTACCTGATGAAGATCTACGAGGAGGCCGGAGTGCCCGCCGGAGTGGTGAACTTCATTCCCGGCAGCGGTGCCGTCATCGGCAAGGAGATTTTCGCCTCGAAGGACCTCGCAGGAGTGCATTTTACCGGCTCCAGTGCGACATTCAACACTCTCTGGAAACAGGTGGGCGAGAATATTGCCAACTACCGCTCCTATCCCCGCTTAGTGGGCGAGACCGGCGGCAAGGACTTCATCTTCGTGCATCCTTCGGCTGTGGCTGAGGAGGTCGGCAATGCGGCTTACTGCGGCGCATTCGAGTATCAGGGCCAGAAGTGCTCCGCCGCTTCCCGCATGTACGTGCCCAAGTCCCTGTGGCCCGCTGTCCTCGGGAAGATCAAGGATACAGCCGCAAAGGTGAGGATGGGTGACGTCTGCGACCCGATGAATTTCATCAACGCCGTCATCGATGAGACTTCCTTCGACAACATCGCATCCTACATCGAATATGCCAAGGCATCGAAAGACGCTGAGATCGTGCTCGGCGGCGGGTACGACAAGTCCAAGGGCTATTTCGTGGAGCCTACTGTCATCGTTACCACCGACCCCCATTTCAAGAGCATGGAGGAGGAGATATTCGGCCCTGTCCTCACAGTCTACGTCTATGACGACGCTGATGTGGACAAGGCTGTCGAGCTCTGCGACACCACCTCTCCTTACGGCCTGACCGGTGCCATCTGGGGCCGCGACCGTCTGGCTCTCGAGAAGATATCCCGCAGGCTGAAATACGCGGCCGGCAACTTCTACATCAACGACAAGCCCACCGGAGCCGTTGTCGGCATGCAGCCTTTCGGCGGAGCCCGCGCATCCGGTACCAATGACAAGGCCGGCGGCGAGTTCAACCTTATCCGCTGGGTACTGCCCCGCGCCGTCAAGGAGACCCTCGTGCCTCCCACAGACCACCGCTATACCTACATGAAGGAGGAGTAGGGCATACGCCTTTCTGGTAAAATTATTCCCCGCCACGGCATTGTGTCAGTGACGGGGATTTTTATGTCCTGTATGAGATGGAAGACGTGGATTATTTTGAGATAATCCAGTTGCTGATGGTATGTGTCTCCCTGTTGAAATTGACAGCAACCTTGACAACGGGGAGGCCGCATAGGGCGAAACGCTCCGGATACTGCTTCAGGTCGATCTGCTGCATGGCGGTTTCCGCGCTTTTGTCGAGCTTGACCTCGACCACGTAAAGCGTTGTGGCCGTGCGCAGGACCATGTCCACCCGTCCTCTCGGGGTGCGTACCTCCACGTCCACATAGTAACCGAGCATGGAGAAGATGATGTAGAGTATCTGCTGGTAGTGCCCTTCGTAGTCGGTGTTGTCGGTGTAGGGGACGGTGGAGAGGAATGTCTGCAGGAGGCGGAATGCCCCGTCCAAGTCCTCATTTCTCAGGGCCAGGTAAATGCGGGCAATGGTGGTTGAGGCCTCGATGGAGCGTCCGGCGGATACATAGTAAGGAAGGAGCGAGCGCATCAGGCCGATGCGTACTTCTTTGTTGGGAATGTCCAAAGTGAAGATGTCCGCATCCTGGTCGTATCCCTTTATGGTGATGTATCCGCTCTGGTAGAGCAGGGGGGTGATCCCAATCATCCTTTCCGTCGGAGCATCGAAGTCGGCGGCCATGGCGGTGCCCCCGCCAATTTGCGACGGCGCCACATGGAACGTCCTCAGCATCTCTATCAGGTATGTGGGCGTGCCGCTTCCGAACCAGTAGGCTCCTATCTTTCTGTCAGCGAAGGCGCAGACCAGGCTGAACGGATTGTAGATGTCCGGTGAGGGCCATGTGAAGTGGTATCCGTCGTAATAGCTTTTCAACTTTTCCAGCAGTTGCTCCCGGCTTAGGGCCATCTCTCCTGCGACCATGTCGATGTCTGCGCTCATCTGCGAGAGCATCTCGTCCTCGGAGATACCGCATACGGCTGCGTATGAGGCATCCATGCTGATGTTCCGGATGTTGTTGAGCTCGCTGAAAATGCTCAGCTGGGAGAATTTGGTGATTCCGGTCATGAATACGAACTTGAGGTACTGGTCGCAGGCCTTCAGGGGGCTGTAGAAGTTGCGCATGACGTTCCTCAGTACCGGTAAGGTCTTTTCTTCGTGCACGACATCCAGCAAAGGAGCGTCGTATTCGTCGATTAGAATAACGGTCCTCTGCCCAGTCTTCATAAAAGCTCTCTGGATAATGCCCGCAAGTCTGTTGTTAAGACCTTTCTCCGCCTCTACTTTTCCGTAGATATTTTCGTAACCGAGCAATTGCAGATTGAGCATGGATTCCAACTGCTCTATCTCCATGTGCTTGGCCATACTCATGTCGAAGTGCAGCACCGGATACTTCACCCATTCCTTCTCGAGGCTGTCGATGACGAGCCCTTGGAACAGCTCTCTCCTTCCCTGGAAGTAATATTTAAGTGTAGATACCAGAAGCGACTTGCCGAACCGTCTTGGCCGACTGAGGAAGATGAACTTCGCATCGGAGTGCGTCATCCTGTAAACATACTCCGTCTTATCGACGTAAAGGAAGTTGCCCGCCGTCCTGATCTCGGCGAAGTCCTGCCGTCCTACCGGAAAAAGTCTTTGCTGTGCGTCCATATCCCAATCGTTTTATGAGTTTTCCGTTCCAAAGTTACGAAATTTATTTGGAAGCGGTGGTGCCTGGGGTTATTTAGCGGAGGTGGTGAGGTCCTGACGGTAGCGGTGGTGATCGTGCCAGAGGCCTGCGCAGGCTAAGATGAATACAGCCAAGACAATGCAGAGCAGCGGGTTCGCAAGTGTTGTGATGGCCTCGCGCATGAGGGACGAGATGCCGGATATGAAGCCGGAGACCGCTCCGGGGATGTCAAGTCGAGGAAGGTCTATGGTCAAGGAGTTCAGACTGATGTTGAAGTAGTCGAGGACAGCGACGGCGGCCGCTATGACAAACACCGCTCCGAGTATGCTGCCGCTTACCGTTATTATGCGCGTTCTGCGGGCAGCGGCTCTCTGTCTCTGTTCACAGTCCGCATCTTCTTCCTGATGGATGAGACTGCAAGGTGGTAGGCTATGCTGTAGAGCCAGGTGGAGATGGAACTTTCGCCACGGTATTTGCCCAAGGAGAAATATGCCTTGACAAATGTCTCCTGAGCCATGTCCTCCGCGTCCTCCCTGCTGCCCGTCATCCGGTAGAGCACTGCGAGAATCATGCCGCCGTGAGCGTCCACAATCTGCCGGAAGAGGTCTTTGTCCCCGTCCAGTATCTTGCATATGAGTGCGCTCTCCTCGGCTCTTGTCATAGGTGCTGTGTTCTTTCTGCATATAAGACGCGGGTAAAAATAAAAGGTTACATCGAAATTTAAAAATTGAATTTTTCAAAATTTTCTGTCCAGCTGTGTAACCTTTCCCATTTCGTGCGTCAAAGATGCAGACGGAACATTAAAAACCTTTTAAAATTAAAGTTATGGAAGGAGCAATTATTTGTGCGATAATTTTCTACTTTGTCTATCGCATCCTCGAAAACCTTATTCACCGCAAGGAGCGGCTCATCGTGGCCCAGAAGATAGAGACCCTCGATCCTCAGAAGAACGGGCAGATAGACCTGAACAGATGGTTCGGGGCCGTGGCTACGAACAAGTACGCGCCTATGCGCTGGGGCCTTATGCTCGTCGGTGCGGCGCTCGGTCTGCTGGTGGCTTTCTTTATAAAGGATGGAATGATGCCTGACAAGACCTGGTACAATGATGATGTGCAGGTTCTTTATTTAGGAGCGACATTCCTCTTCGCAGGCATAGGCCTTTTGGTCTCATTCGTTCTTGAAAGGAAATACACCGCAGAGGACCGGAAAAAAGAGTAAGTTTCTGATTTTAAATCTCAAAGCCCGCCACTGCAGAGAGTAATGGCGGGCTTTATTATTTCCTGTTATTTCTGGACAATGGTGCCGACGGCTTCGAGGAGCGGGTCTACGCTGACTTCGGAGCCGACGGCCTGCTGCATCCATATCTGGGGAGTCAGGCGGCCGAGGGTGTAGATGCGGCGGAGCTCCGAGGCGAATTCCAGCCGGTTGCGGCACTGGGCCAGATGGTTCTCAAGCTGGTATTCGATGATGTGCCCGAAGGGGTAGTTGGGCAGGTACATCGGGGAGTTGACCATGTGGGAGTAGACGGCCAGCAGGGGACAGTCGGGAGTGCCGAGGACGGGGGCGTAGTACTTGTTCCATACGTCCTTGGCGATGGATACCACCGCGTCGCGCAATTCAGATGCCGTGGCTTCCGGGTGGGCGTAGAGCCACTGCCAGGTGTACATGTCGGTCAGGGCCACGCCCATAATCTCGTATGCGCCCCAGAAGATGTCCAGGGTGGTGTTGTCGTCCATCTTATAGTCAAAGCCCAAAAGCTCCAGGTCGCGTTTCTGGAAGATGAAGGCCAAGGCCTCCGTGAAAGCGGTGTTGGGCACCCCGTTGAGCATGTAGTAGTCGATGTCGTAGAGGTCGAGGGTCTGCTCCACATTGTGCCCGAACTCGTGTACGGCGATGTTGTAGCCCTTGTAGTCCATGCCCTTGTCCCCGATGCGGGTACGCAGGCGGGCGGGCTCCCAGCGTCCCTGTGCGCCCCAGGCGTGTCCTGAGCCACGGGCCGGCTCGACGACAATGCGCTCAGCTATGTATTTCGCGTCATGCGCAGGGAATCCGAGGTACCTCAGCATTCTCGGCATGTCCTTGGCAAATGCCTGTGCGTCGGGGTATTTCTTCCGGGTCATCTTTGTCAGTTCGTCCTCAGACATGGCAGTACGGCTTTTGAATCCGTCGTACCATATGTCGTAGGGCCTGAGCTCGCGGCCCAGACGCTCCTTGATGAGTCCTGCCACTTCCTTTACCTCGTCGGATGAGATCAGCCGGATGAAAAGCTGCTCTATGTCAGCGGCGGACACCTCCATCCCCTCCTCGAAGTTGCGGGCGATGCCGGTCGGAAGCTGCGGGCTGTAGCGGTCTATCTGCTCTTCTACGTGGAAAGTGTTGAGGATATGGGAGTAGCGTACGTCAGTCTCGGGTTGGAGCTGCACTTCCTTGCCGTCCTTCCAGGTCTTGTTGGAGTACGGGGCCCAGTCGTATTCCGGATTATTCACCACGTCTTTCGGAATACTTTGGTCCACAATGCGCAGCATCACCTGATAGATCATCTCCTGCTTCTCGTTGGCGTTAGGGACGTCAGCGTAGTTGCTCTTGAGCTCGTCGCGAAGGTTCCAGTGCGAGAGCAGTATCATGTCCTCCGGGAAGAGGCGGCGGCCGTCATCGGTGAGCAGGTGGCCCATCATGATGTTGTAGGAGGCGATGTAGTTTTCTGAGGCGCTGAGTACCCGGGAGTACTCCGACTTCACCTTGGCCGGTACCCTGGTGGTAAAGGCGTCCCCCATGCGGGCGTAGGCCCATTCGAGGCGGTTCCAGTCCTTGCCGAGGGTATTCTTCTCCTCGAGGGTGTAGAAGGGGAAATTGAGAATGGTGACAAATGCCGTCTTGTTGGCGAACAGGTCGTCCGACAGGTGGGAGTAGGGATCGAACGCTCCGAGGATGTAGTCTATCTCCGTAGGCTCCGGCCCGGTCAGATGGAGGGGCTTCTGCAGCCTTACCGCCACCTGGTTGGACGTTCCGTAAAGGGTCTCGAATGCATCCGAAAGCTTGTCGAACAGCACTTTGCGGTCCTCGGGAGTAGCAGCGTAGCTCTCCGTTGCGAACTGCTCGAACTCCGCTTCGGTGCCGTCCTCGGCCCTCCACAGGGCGGCTGCCTGTGTCACTCCTTTCTGAACCAATGCCTTGTCCGCCTCCGTACATTTATCCGTGATAGCCTGCACCGTCTTGACGACAGTACTCTCTGTAATGTTGCTCATATCCGTGTCTTTGTCTGAATTACCGTTGCTGCAGCCGCTCACGGTCATCGCCGCCGCAGCCAGCATTACAATAGGTGTCCGTTTCATCTTGCTTGTAAGGTTGTGTTCTGACTTCGAGCAAAGATAATGAAATAATTCTGAAGCCGTTTTGATTTTCTGAAAAGCTTTTTGACGGCCATTTCCGTTTTTGTGGTTTCTACCGGGAGCGGAGGGCGCGCATGGCGTTGAGAACGGCCAGTACTGTGACGCCTACATCTGCAAATACGGCAAGCCACATCGTACCGAGGCCGACAGTCGCCAGGATCAGTATTGCAGCCTTCACTCCGATGGCGAACCATACGTTCTGACGGGCTATGTGGATTGTGCATCGGGATATGGAGATGGCTGTGGCTATCTTGGTCGGTTTGTCGTCCATCAGTACCACATCGGCTGCCTCTATGGCCGCATCGCTTCCTAGCCCTCCCATCGCGATACCTATATCAGCCCGTTTCAACACAGGTGCGTCATTTATACCGTCTCCTACGAAGGCCAGGCTGCGTCCGGCCTGCTTTGTGGCCAGCAGCTGTTCCAGATGCTTAACCTTATCAGCTGGCAGCAGTCCGGCATACCATGTGTCTATGCCGAGCTTTACGGCTACGTCCCGGGCTACATCCTCCCGGTCTCCTGTCAGCATGACGGTCTGACTGACACCCAGCCGCTTGAGCGAGGTGACGGCTTCCGCACTGTCTTCCTTCAACTGGTCGTTGATGACGATGTGTCCTGCGTATTTACTGTCTACGGCCACATGAATGACGGTGCCTGTGCGGTGGCAGTCATGCCAGGCTGCTCCGATACTGTTCATCATTTTGGTATTTCCCACGCAGACGAAGTGCCCTTCCACACATGCCCTGATACCTTGACCGGCTATCTCCTCCACATTGGAGACAGAGCAGCCGTCATTTGCCGCGTTGGGGAATGCCGCTCGCAGGGCCTCGCCTATAGGATGTGTGGAGAAATGTTCCACATGGGCGGCCAGATGCAGCAGCTCGTTCTCATTGAAGTCCTCGGGATGAACAGCCTCCACAGCGAACTCACCTTTGGTAAGAGTTCCGGTCTTGTCAAATACGACAGTCCCGATTTTTGCCAATGAGTCCATGTAGCAGCTTCCCTTAATAAGTATGCCTTTTCTAGAGGCCCCTCCAAGACCGCTGAAAAATGTGAGCGGCACGCTGATGACCAGCGCACAGGGGCATGAGACAACCAGAAAAATAAGAGCTCTGTGCAGCCACGTGGCGAAAGAGCCTGAGAAGCCCGCCGAGGAGAAAAGTGGCGGAACTAAGGCCAGCAGCAGTGCCGCCATAACCACGACAGGTGTATAGACGCGAGCAAAGCGTGTGATGAATGACTCGCTTCGGGACTTCTGTCTGTCAGCGTTCTCCACCAGCTGCAGGATTTTCGACACGGTGCTTTCGCCGAAACTCTTGGTTGTCCTGATATGAAGTACACCGGTCAGATTGACACAGCCGGAAATCACTTCGTCACCGGCACCTACGTCCCTGGGGATGCTCTCACCTGTAAGCGCCACAGTGTTGAGCGATGATGTTCCCTCTATCACCGTGCCGTCCAAAGGCACCTTCTCGCCCGGCTTTACAATGATGACTTCACCGATACCGACATTCTCTGGAGCAACAGTCTTTACAACACCATCGCGTTCGACATCAGCTGTGTCGGGCCTGATTTCCATCAAGTGTGATATGCTGTCCCGGCTTTTCCCCTCCGCATAGGTCTCGAACAGTTCTCCGACCTGAAAGAAGAGCATGACGAATACGGCTTCAGGGAACTCCGTTTCTGCTCCAGGCAGGAAGCCTATGCACAGGGCTCCTATAGTCGCTATGGTCATCAGAAAGTTCTCGTTGAAAACATCTCCGTGCGCGATGCCCTCGGCAGCTTCTTTAAGGGTATCGGCTCCTACCAGCAGATATGGTATCAGATAGATGAGAAGCAGCTGCCATGCCGGCAGGTTACAGTGCCTTTCTACAATTATCGCCACGGCCAGCAGGACAGCGGTAACGGCTATCAGGATTATTCTCCTTTTCATGTCACTGTGCCTGGAGTGATGATGCTTGTGACTATGATGTTTATGTGCCATGGCTCTTGTGTGTTTTTGTTTTCAGCCGCAAAGTTACGCCAGGTGTTGTGCAACCAAGTTCCATAAATGCGGAAGCACAGTCGCTTTGCAACCAGGTTGCATATATGATGTCTCGGCACTAAGGGTATGGAGACCGGCAGGGCATGACTGAAGTGCACGATAGAGGATAGACGGACGAGGTCAGGACTTTCTCAGACGGCCGGAGCATTCCGGACAGAGTCCTTTGACGGTGTAGTTGATGGATTCGGTCTCGTATCCTTCAGGCAGTTCTACGATTGGAATCTTCACATCGTCAATGCAGAAAGTGCGGTTGCAGCCCTCGCAGTAGAAGTGGATGTGGCGGTTCTCGACACGGCAGACGGTGGACTCGCAGCGGCATATCTCGTATTTGGTCGAGCCGCTTCCGTCCTCGAATGAGTGTATGGCATGGTGTTCCAGCAGGACGTTCAGAGTACGGAAGACAGTGGATTTGTCCATGGTCTCCAGCTCTGTCTCCAATTCCGTCATGGATACGGGATGAGTGAGTTCAGAAAGTTTTTGCAGAACAAGTATGCGGGCCGCGGTAGGATGGATGCCACGGCAAATAAGCTGCTGTTCGGTAGTTTCTGCTGCCATTATACTATCTGTTTAATGATGCAAATTTACAAACAGTTTCCGAGAAATGCTCAAAATTTTCTGGTGAGGGCACTGATGAGGGTGAGGTATTTCGGCGGCTGTCCGTTCCGGCTCCATTGCAGGGGCGTATTGAAGATGTCTGCGGCGGTACGTGCAATGTCAAAACCCAAGGCCTCCAGCGACGGACGGATGCTCTCCTGGTGGCGGCAGGGCAGGCCCTCACGGCGGGTACATTGCTCCGGCGGGCAGAGCAGGCAGGTGCCGGCGAAGAAGACCCGTGCGTTCCCTTCCATTCCGAGCAACATCTTGTCGAGCCGCTGCCGTTCCAGGCTTATGATGCGGTCCATTGTCTCCTGGGTGAGCGTCACCCCTTCCGAAGGAGTTATTACAGTGGCCAGCAGGGAGATATCCGTAAATCTATCCAGAAGAGCCGTCTCATCGAAATCGTAGGGAGGGCAGGCCCAGCAGTTTCCGTACCGCTCGCAATCACGGCAGTATTCCCGTACCCGTCCGAAGTCCCGGTAGCCGTTGATGTACTCCGCCATCGGCATTTCCACCCACCTGTCCTGGACGGTGTATGCGGGATTGTCTTTCATGTCCTGTATGAGTACGGTGTCAGAATTCAAAACCGATTGTGAGCTTAGGCATTGCGAGTATGTCTTCCCATTGTGGCAATATGAATATCGCCGCACCGAGGGACAGCCTGATGCCCATGTCCTCGTTGAACGCCCAGCTCCAGCCGATGTTGGGCTCCAGTTCCGCTGATTTCTGTAGATACCATGAGTAAAGGGTAATGCCGGGGTCCAGTTCTCCCAGAAAGCCCATGAATCCCACCTTTATGCCTGCCGTAGGAGTGCTTGCCCTCTTCAGGATGTAGGCATTGTATTCTACGAAGGTATGTCCGAACAATGGAAAGAAACCGGTAGGGGCGAGGAACAGTCCTACGCCTGCGCCAAGATAATGGTGCTCGTTGAACATGTATCCGTGTGAGGTGTCAAAACCTATCCATACCACATATTGGTCAGTAATCGAGACACTTCCTCTGTATCCTTTAGCCCGATATATGTCCGTATTGGATTTACGGCCGCGGTCTGCGCTCTGCAGTCTGTCGGAATCGGAATAGGAATAGCTCCAGCAAGTTAAGCAGCTCATGAGTATCAACGTTGT
>DGYFR06201__coassemble_1662_pt1 | contig 11239 bp, 9 predicted proteins | sample DGYFR06201__metabat2_high_PE_051 | metagenome-assembled genome bin DGYFR06201 | reverse complement strand
AGTACTTCCAATAGTACCGCAACGAAGTTCCGATACTTCTGGAGTGAGCAGGTCTTGACGGTACGGCCAGAGTAATGTTCGGCTTGTTGTTATATGTATAGTGGAATTTTATTAGTTTTGCAAAATAGTTGTCGAATATGGATTATCAGAATGTTATAGACAAGATCCACAGCCAGTTGGGCGATTTGTGGAAACAGGGACGGGTAGCCGATTATATTCCGGTATTGGCGAAGATTGATCCGAGGCAGTTCGGGATGGCTGTGGCAACTCTTGACGGCTGTGAATACAGATGCGGTGATGCGCAGGTGTGTTTCTCCATACAGAGTATATCAAAGGTCTTTACATTGGCGATGGTGGTGCAGCGGCTTGGAGACGATATCTGGAAGTCGGTCGGGCGCGAGCCATCGGGCAATCCTTTCAACTCGCTGGTACAGTTGGAGTACGAGCAGGGTATGCCGCGCAATCCGTTCATCAATGCCGGAGCCATGGTGGTCACGGACCGTCTGATATCGCTCTATCCCCATCCTAAGGATGCGATAATTGAATTTGTCCGCGGTATATGCGGCAATGACGATATATACTACGACAAGGAGATAGCCCGCTCGGAGTGGCTTAATGCCGACCGTAACATGGCGCTGGCTTATTTCATGAAGAGTTTCGGCAATATCGTCAATGACGTGGACACTCTGCTCGATGTCTACTGCCATCAGTGTGCTATATCGATGTCGTGCGTTGATCTGGCCAGGGCTTTTCTGTTCCTGAGCAACCGTGGCGTGAATCCGTTTGACGGCACCAGGATACTGACAGTCAGTCAGGCCAAGCGTCTCGGTGCCCTGATGCTTACCTGTGGTTTCTACGACGAGTCCGGGGACTTCGCGTTCCGCGTAGGACTTCCCGGCAAGAGCGGTGTCGGCGGCGGTATTGCGGCCTATATACCAGGCAGTCTGGCGGTTGCCGTCTGGAGCCCCGGCCTTGACCGTCACGGCAATTCCCTGGCAGGCATGGCCGCCCTCGAGCAGTTCACTACCGACATCGGCAACTCCATCTTCTAACCCTCAGCGTTGCGGCAGGTTTTCCACCCGGCCCCATTTCTGGTTGGTCCCCTTCCGCAACGGCAGGGAATTCCGCGATTCGGTGCCGTTGTGGTAAGCACGTCTCGTCGCAGTCCTATCAGAAGCCGTTCAGAGCCGGTCCATCATGCTGTCCGGAGTGATATGCTGAGGGAATTTATGTACTGAGGCTTGTTTGGTGACTGACTGAGGGGATAGATGCGGCTTACAGTTTGATGGCGAACCGCTTGAGACGGGAGTCGAGCATCTCTTCCGGGACAATGTGCTTTATGCAGCCGGCGATGACGTTGAGCAGCCGCTCGCGGACGTAGTCCTCCCGGATGACGAGGGAGACTTCGCGGACGGGGATGCAGGTAGGGCAGCCCGGGACAATGGACTGGCCGGGTACATCGGGCAGGGGTGCGGTCATGGAGGCTCCGGTCAAGGAGGTACCGGACACAGAAGGAGCGGAGGCGGCGCTTGCGGCATCAGTCTGGCGGACGATAGGGCGGAGGTTCCTGCGCTGCTCCTCGGTGAGGAAGGCGGTGTGCAGTTCCGGAATGACGGTGTAGCCTCCGTTGGTGTCTACGATGCGTACGAGCGTGTCGATGCTGCCGGCCTGGTACTCGGTGTGGGTGCGCCGGTGACTGTGGCAGAAGTTGAAGACCTGGCTGCGGAGGCAGTGGCCTTCTTCCAGTATCCACAGCCGGTCGGATGCCAGGCTGTCGGCCGGAATCTCGCTCAGTGCGTACAGTTCGTCGGACGGGGAGATATAGGCCGCGAATTTCTCGTAGTACAATGGTATTTCCAGCAGGCCTTTCTGCTCCAGCGGGGTGGCGAGGATGGCCATGTCTATCTCCGCCGACAGCAGTTTCCCAATGATGAACCTCGTGCGCATCTCGGAGACTTTCAGGTGTACTGCGGGGAAATCGGAATGTATACGCTTGAAAAGCCCAGGCAGTATGTACGGTGCGATGGTCGGAATGATGCCCATGGAGGCTTCTCCGCCTTCGTCCCCCTTTTCTGCTGCGACCAGTTCTTGCAGCATGGAGGCGTTGTGCAGGGTCACCCGGGCCTGGGCGATGATCTTTTCCCCAAGGGCGGTGGGCCGGACGGGATGTGCTCCCCGGTCGAATATGGTTACGTCCAGGGCGGTCTCTATGCTGCGTATGCCGGCGCTCAGGGTCGGCTGGGTGACACCGCAGGCCTCGGCTGCCCTGACGAAGTTGCGGTGGGTGTCCACGGCCACGATGTAGCGCAGGGCGGTCAGGCTCAGATTGGCCTCAGCCGGTACGGGAGGAACTGTAGATTTGGCAGCTGAGCCGGTTGCCGGGCCGGATGTTCCGGGAGCCCGTCTTTGCATTGTGCTGGAATTCCCTGTTTCTGAGCGGAACTGTTCCTGGTCGGTCCCGGGATGTGTGCTATGTCTGTTCATTGCATCAAACTTTTATGTCGAGTACACTCCGGCTTCGATTTGTCTACAGGCAAATATATAGAAAATTCCGATAATGATATAAAAATTATCGATTTGATTTATAAAAACCGCCGCCGTATCTTTGCAACGTAAAACAAAAACAAACGGAATATTAATCATTAAAAATCAATAATTATGGACAACAGCAACAACATCCAGACCCAGAACCAGCAGCAGTTTTATCCGATGCCCCGCATAGGCGACCAGGCCCCCGCTTTCGAGGCCGTAACCACTCAGGGCAAGATCCGTTTCCCCGAGGATTTCAAGGGCAAATGGAAGATTCTCTTCAGCCATCCCGCTGATTTCACCCCTGTCTGCACCTCCGAGTTCATGACCTTCGCCTCCCGCGCCGCCGAGTTCGAGGCTCTCAACACCCAGCTCATCGGTCTCTCCGTGGACGGTCTCTATAGCCACATTGCCTGGCTGCGCACCATTCAGGAGAAGATAGAGTACAAGGGCATGAAGAACGTAGAGGTACGCTTCCCCCTCATCGAGGACATCACCATGGACATTGCCCGCAAGTACGGCATGATCCAGCCCGGCGAGAGCGCCACACAGGCCGTAAGAGCCGTATTCTTCATCGACCCGAAGAACGTCATACGCACCATTATCTACTATCCCCTCTCGCTTGGCAGGAATTTTGATGAGCTCAAGAGAGTGCTCATAGGCCTGCAGACCGCAGATGAGTTCGGAGTGGCCCTGCCCGCCGACTGGCAGCCCGGAGACGAGGTGATCGTGCCTACGGCCGGTTCCTGCGGAGTGGCCAAGAGCCGTATGGACGGAGAGGACGGTGACATGAAGTGCTACGACTGGTTCTTCTGCACCCGCCAGCTCCCCAAGGACAGGATAGAGGATAAAATTTACAGGAAATAATGAAAAGTATAACAACACTACTATTAACAGCCGGAATCCTGCTTCTGTCCGCTGTCCCGAACGGGGCGGCCGGGCAGGAGAGGAAAACCGGAAAAAATGACGAAGGTATGGGAAAAGTACAGCATATAACGAAAGCGGAGTTTCTGCAGAAAGTATATAACTACGAGGCTAATCCACAGACTTGGAAATACGAGGGCGAGGGTCCTGCCATTGTGGATTTCTTCGCGACCTGGTGCGGACCGTGCAAGGCTCTCGGTCCTGTCCTGGACGAACTTGCGGCCGAGTACGGAGACAAGTTGACGATTTACAAGGTGGACGTGGACCAGGAGCGCGAACTGGCCGGAGCTTTCGGTATCCGCTCGGTGCCTACGCTGCTCTTTATCCCCGCCAACGGGGAGCCGTCGATGAGTCCCGGTGCGCCTTCCAAGTCCCAACTTAAACAGATCATCGACGAGCACTTGCTGAAATAGCCTTTCCAAAGTAATTTTGTGAGAGAAGATTTAGAGAGGACGGCCCGGAAAATCCGGAGGGGCCGCCCTTTTTTGTTTGCAACGGTAAGCAGTGCAGCGGGGTCGTTTTGTAAACACTCGCTGATCAGGAAGTTACGGAAAAGGTGCGATCCTCAGACGGGCTCAGAAAGCTGCGAAAAGAACTCGGCATTTTTGAAATGTATTGAAAATCAAGTGATTGTGGAAAATAGCCGCTTCCCTGCTTACCGTTGTTGCGCCCGATTGCCCGTCCGATTGTCCGTCCGGTTGCGGTTCCGACGTTCCCCGACAGCAGTTTCCCGGTCTCACAGCTGCAGTCTACCGAGTTGCAGCCTGCCGTCCTCGCAGGAGGCATGTCAAGGCGGCTAAACAAGTCTACGGTTTTCTCTCCACAATGAAAAATGCTATTTTCGCGGCATGAAAAGAGGTTTGCTGATATATCCGTCCACGACTCCGAGGGGAAACAATGCCTTCGGCTGGTTCCGGGAGGCGGCCGCCCGTTACGGGATGGAACTGGAAGTACTGTTCTATGATTCTCCCGGGGCGGGTGCACTTGCCGGTGCTCCTGCTTGGACTCCGGATTTCGTGCTGATGCGCGGGTACAATACCGCACTGTCGCGTTGGTACGAGTCTCAAGGGGTGACGGTGGTCAATTCCACTGACTCGATGATTCTGTGCCGGGACAAATACCGGTCTGCGGTGGTCTTGGCTGCTGCGGGGGGGCCGGTGCCCCGGACATTCATGCCTGTCGGCCAGGGTGTACGGTATCCGGATTATGCGGAGGTTGCCGGCCGCCTCGGACTTCTTGACAGCAGCGATGGGACAGTGGTTCCATTTATCCTGAAACTCAATTACGGCTCCAAGGGGGAGAATGTCTTTCTCATCGGCAACGAGCGGGAGTATAAGGAGGCTCTGGAGGTCTGCCGCATGGAGGAACAGCATCGTCTGGAGGAATTGTCGCGGGGCATAACCGAATTCGGGGAGACTCCGGAGGAAGTGGCTTACGGCTGCACTCCGGTGCTTCAGGAGTTTATCGCTTCCAGCCGGGGCCGGGACATCCGGGTGTGGGTGACCGGAGACGAGGTGGCCGGGCACGTGCTCCGCTACAACGACCGCAGTTTCAAGTCCAATTTCGCCGCCGGCGGGTCCTTCCGCCAGATCCCGCTGCCGCCTGAAGCCGCTTCTACTGCCCTTGCAGCTGCCCGTGCCGCCGGTCTGTTCTTCGCCGGCGTGGACCTTCTTTTCGACGGACACGGCGGATTCAAGGTGTGCGAGATAAACGGCAATGCAGGCTTCCGTACCGCCTCAGCCGATATCCCCGACGCACTGTTCAGAGCCCTGTCAGAAGCCCACCTGAAGTTGCGTGATGAACATGTGCGAGGACGGAATACCGCTGTAGATGCCTTCGCTATTCCGTGAGCGCTGCTGATAGACATACTGCGCCTGGAGACGGCATTTACGGTAGATGTTCCACTGCAGTCCTATGATGTAGTTGCATTGCCAGTCATTCAGACTAATGTTTCTGTCCAGATAATCCACCGAGGCCACTATGTCCAGGAATTTTGCGGGAGATCCGGTCAGTGTGGCGTATGCGCCTCGGCTTCTGACCGTAGCGTCCAGACCTTCCATGTATTCGCTCCTAAGATATACCGGCCCTGCTTTCAGCTCCAGTCCTGCGCTCCATCTGTTTCTCCGGTATGTGTCTCCTGCCTGGAAAGCTTTGTAGGGACTGTCTTCTTTTGCGGTCCCTTCTCCTATATAGACGGAGCCGTGCAGCTTGAGAATGCTCACTGGTCTGAGAGCCAGGCTTGCCACCACGTCCTTCCGGTTGTTGGTCTCGGCAGTATTGAACGGCTCTCCGTTGAAGACACCTACTCTATATTCTATCAGATTGCGGTTGTCCTTTCCTATTTTCAGAAATGCGCCTCCTACTTCCAGACCCAGATCCCTGCCGGCTCCTCCTCCGAAGCATGCGTCCGAACCGTCTATACCCGCAAGATACTGGACTGCCTGTGCGCCCTTTATTATTTCCAGGACGGAGGGTGACATATTGCTCTCTATAGTGAAGGGGGTCTTGTACTGTCCGAGACGGATGTAGAACGCGTCTACCGGGCGGTATCTGACGAAGAGCTCGTGCAACCTGAATTTTACCAGGTCGGCCATGAAGTAGAGATCGAGATGCTTTATGGGTTCGATATCGGCAATTATCATCGCCCTGGAGAGATTGAACTTGTTGAAAGCCTTGTCCTGCGCAATGTCGTAGGAGTCATATTGAAATCCGGCCTGGGCGTATCCGCTGACCGTTACTTTCTCCGAAATGAAACGGATAAACTTGCTGTCCTCGGAGTCTTTTTTATCTGTACTAAGGGTGTCTACTGCCGCTGATAAGTTGAAACATGCGGCAGCAGTCAATATAATTGTGATGACAAGGGCCTTTATATGCATGGCTGAAGTATTAGATTGGCTGTCGGTATGGATGTTTTTTTAAATGCGCGGCAAAAATAGAAAAAGGGTATGGAATATGCAAAGGGTCTGTCATCTCATCGGATGGCGGTGAGCAGGGTAGTGCCGGTGAGTTTTTTCTTGTCGAAGGTCTGTTGTTTGACCAGGCCCACGCCACGGGCGTACCATGACACCTGCCGGGTCTTCTCGTTGACCATCATGGCCTTGGCAGTCATTGTCTCCTCTATTACATAGCAGTCGAAAGTACCTGCGGGAGTTGTCACGGACTCGCGGCCGATGACTTTCCTGTCTTTGCAGCCCATCTTCGAGGTTATGAACATTATTTTAATTTCGATACTGTAATCCGGCAGTTCCATTCCTTCATAGATGTCAGCCGGTATGCCTCTGCATTCGCCTGAGACAGTGGTGTTATCCAGAATCTCATTCATGGCTGCCTGATTCTCCGCATCATCACCGTCGCCCATTGCATTCAGTGACTGTCTCATGCCTTCCTGCATGGCCTCTTCCATCAGCGCGGCCATGTCCATTATCACCTCGCCCCGGTCAAATCTCATCCGTATCCTGGAGCGGAAACGGCTGGTGTCTTCCGGATATGTGACTGTGGAGATCACTGTGGCATGTCCCTGAGTGAAGTCGCCTGTAAAGTCAGCCAGGGAATCCGCATTGAAAGAGACTGTCTTGCCGTCAGCGTCACGTGCTTCATAAACGCGTACCATGCCCGGTTCAGAACAGAAAAAAGGCTCAGTGCCTTGTCCGTGGGCCACTGCGGATATGTCGTTTTGATTTTCACTTTCTTTTACAGCCGAGATCATGAACCACATCTCTATCTTAGGGAAACGGTCCTGGAAATGCTTCATGAAATCGCTGATAGTGTCCTCGTTGTGTATCGTCATCATATTGGAGATCTCGGACTGGACCACGCCGGCAGCCTCCACAGCGGCCTCCATTGACGAGGTGACATAGTAGAATGTGCTGTCGGAGCCGTCCGGATAATCCACGTCCACACTGACCAGCAGAGTGCCGCTGCCAGCCGGGGAGGAGAGATCGACAATCTCCGTCTCCGCTCCAAGAGGCTCAATGGTACTTCCGCCCAATGAGATCTGGGCTGAGGCGGCTGCTGCCGAGACTGCCATAACCGCAAGTACGGTGAAAAAACGTATGATTCTCATAATCTTCAGTATTTGTAGTGATGTAAAACATAATCTCCGTCGAATCCCCAGATGTCCTTTGTCTCCGGATTAATGTCGAACATATACAGCTGCCCGTCCACGTGGATTATCTGTAATGGCTGCCCGTCACTGTCGAGGACCACTATGCGGCTGTCCTCCACCTTCTGCGCACCGCTGTCTTCCCCGTCATTGTCTTCCATTCCGCCGTTTTCCCCGACTCCGTCTTCCTCACTGCTGTCATCCGCATACCTCTTTTCCCATGAGAAAAGCGCATACAGCCTGCCGCCATGACTCCTAAGGGCCGAATACATGAACCTCGCATCCTCGTCCCATGCTACCGGACTACCGTAAAAGGCAAAGTCTCCCATCTGGGACGAATTGTCCACGATTCTGAATCCGGGCATGAAGTCCTCCGGTCCCCAGACGTTGGAGACGATACTGCCGTTCATTCCGTAGATGGTGACAAGCGGAAGATAGTCGTGAGCTACGGCCAATTGGTCTGCCTCAGGAATATATGCCAATGAGCCGTCGAATATTGACGAGTATGCCACAGCGGGCAGATTGTCCGTGCCGTCAAGTGCCGGCCATTCCCCGGCATCGCGACGGTGGTTGTAGGTGCTGTCGTAGATATTGAAGCGGCTCACTTCCTCCGTGAGTCCGAGCGGGCAGGTATATATCGAGTCTCCCGCGAAGACGAAGTCCTTCTCATGCCTGGGTGCTGACTGGTCTTTGCAGGTCAGGCTCCGTACAGGCAGTCCCCGGCCTGACAGCACATCCTTCAGACGATAGATATTGATCCGACTCAGCTGCATGTCATGGGCCCAGAAATATTCCCCGTCTTCGGAGACTCCTATATAAAAGGTATTGACCGCCTCCCCGGGCCCGCGGCCTATGTGCTGCACCTTCGCCACCGTCTCGCCTGATCGGAGATCTGCCAGGTGAATGAAGTGGTCGCTGTATTGTCTGGCAATCAGCAGTATCGAGTCTGCCAGCCTGATGTCTGTCGCTCCGTAAGCCAGCGTCTCGTCCAGGCCGTGCGGAACCTCCACGGCCTGCACTGTTGGTACGTCACAGTCACTCATATCGATGTAGTCCCCCGACAGCGGACCCTTCTGCGCACAGCCCACTGCCAGGAGCAGCGACAGCACGCATAACGCTATGAGACTTTGGATATTTGACAGTGGCTTCAGCATGACTCTCTACGTTGTAAATTCATAAGCGTACCAAAGATATGGAAATTTTTCATATAGCAGGAGGATATCGCTGGAAATTTGCCGAAACAGGGAGTATGCTACGCTGTTCATGGAGGCGAATCGTCAGACCGGAGAGAAGGAACCGATATCCGATTCACTTTGCAGTTCTCCCGCAAACGTCGTCCGCAGGTGAACCGGGAACGGCGAATATGGTTCACCTGCGGGAAGAGTGAGAGGTACGGGAAAGGTGAGAGGGACAGAACAGGGGCTGGCGGCACGGGATCGTCTTGCAGAGTTGGTGGAGATGCAGGGCGTTTTTCGGGTGATTTTGAGGTGAAAATTGCAGACCTATTTGTAATGTGTTGACTTATAGCACATTGAAAAAAGGCGTGCATTTCTCGGGTGACTTTGAGATGCTGAAAAATGCACCGCCATCTATAATGGGCTGGTTTACAACGGCTTGGAAAACGAAGTGCATTTTTCACGTGGCTGTAAGAGGTCGAGAATTGCAGTTGTGTTTATAATGGCTTGATGGTCAATGGTTTGAAAATAGACTTGCAATTCTCGCTAAAACGGACAAAAGACATACTGTGCGATGGCAGACGCAGACAATCAGTCCAACCGAGAGCCCAGAATACGACTGTGGGACATCGGCCTTGTTGTTATGGTTATGATACAGACACTATGATAGTTTGAGATATCTGACAAAATCTGAAGTACATGTGCGCTTCGGTGAAATGCACATCTGAATATCAATGAGTTACGAAGTATGCTGCACATTTGGGCCTTTTTAAACAGGGCAAATGTGCAGCGTGTTTTGTAATGCACTGAGAATCAGGTGATATCTTAGTGATACTGCACACGACAATACAAAATCAGACCTCAGTGTATCCGTTTCCGGTGGCGGGTGACTGCGAGGAGGAGCAGAAGCACCGCGTGTGCAAGTGCCGGTATGTGTCAATGCATCCGGTGGCGGGTGACGGTGAGGTAGAGCAGAAGCACTGCGAATGTCAGCAGCTCGGACACGGAGAGGGCGAGCCAGATGCCGTGGGTGCCGGCGATACGGGGCATGAGGAGGAAGGGGGGCACGAGGAATACCACTCCGCGCAGCAGGGCGAAGAACACCGCAGGTCTGACGCGCTCCAGACTCTGGAAATATCCTACGAACGTCAGGTTCAACAGGAAAAACACGAAACCGGCCGCAAAATAGGGAAAACCGTCCACGGCCATGTCCGCCGCCGGAGTGTCGAGACTGATGAAGAGTCCGGTCAGGAGCTCCGGTATGAACACGAAGGCGGAAGTCACCACCGCTCCACAGACAACGGCTGTCAGCAGGGCCGTCCTCTCAGTCTGCGCGATCCGCTTCCACAGACCCAAACCGTAATTGTAGCTGATGATCGGCTGGGCCGACTGGGCTATGGCGTTGCCTATCATGAATACGAAAGGAGTGTAGTAACAGGCTATGCCGAAGGCCCCGACTCCGTCATCCCCGAGATATTTCATGAAGACGTGATTGCCCACGAACATCAGCACGGCCATGGTTGCCTCGCCGAGCAGGGCGGAGGAGCCGATCCGGCACTGGTAGCCTATGTTACGCAGAAACAGACGCATGCTGTTGGTGCTCAGCTTAATCTTGACCAGCCGCAGGGTCCGTGCCTTGAACAGCAGGTAAACCAGGGCCATGACGCCTCCCACCATGAGACTGAGACTGGTGGCAAGGGCCGCTCCCATGACTCCCCAACCGAAAGGGAAGATAAACAGCCAGTCGAGGATCACGTTGATGGTGGCGGAGACCAGACTGCACCACATCGCCAGCTTTGGCGCGCCGTCAAGCCTGATGGCGAAAAGCGACACGGAGACCCACACCTGAAAGACCCAGGACGGGGCGAACCATACTAAATAGTCCATCACCATGGGCAGCAGCCTCTCCGATGAGCCCAAAAGCAGAGCTGATTTCTCCGGAAAACACATAACTAAAAGTACCGGTATCAAGGCCACGACAGTTACAAACACTAAGGCCTGGGTCACATTGATACGGGCGACCTTCTCCTTGCCCCGGGAAAGCTGGATGGAGGCCACAACGGAACAGCCTGCCCCGATCATCAGGCCCACTCCGGTCAGCAGCATCAGTACAGGCACGCAGAAATTGACGGCCGCTATGCCGTCGCTGCCCACCCCGTGTCCGACGAAGATGCCGTCTATGGCTGTCACGGCCGACATGCTCACCATGCCGAAAAGCGTAGGAAAGAAATACTTACTGAAAAGGGCGAACACATTCGCCTTGCTCAAGTCGATAGCGTCTCTGTTCATATTCTGTTCTTTAATGGTTGCACTTTATATCCCGCAAACGCAGAATGCCGGACAAGGTGATTGGTTTTACCCAGTCATCTTATCCGGCATCCTGCCATGCCCTCCGATGAGGATTACAAAACTGCGTGCAAAGGTGGGTCAAAAATCCGGAATTGCAAATTTTTCCGTAAATTTGTCTTCGGTAGCCATAGTGGTAAGAGTCTTTTCAAACCGCTTTTTC
>DGYFR06201__coassemble_1624_pt1 | contig 11429 bp, 10 predicted proteins | sample DGYFR06201__metabat2_high_PE_051 | metagenome-assembled genome bin DGYFR06201 | reverse complement strand
ATGCCTATGTTTGCCACCAATTTTTACTGGCAATGAAAGTAGTAAGTACAGTGGCGGAATTCAATGCCGCCCGCAAATTATTGGAAGACACAACGGTAGGTTTCGTACCTACCATGGGGGCCCTTCACGAGGGCCATGCGTCGCTTATACGCAGGGCCGTGTCGGAATGTGGCGCGGTCGTGGTCTCTGACTTTGTAAATCCTACTCAGTTCAACAATAAGAACGATTTCGAGACTTATCCGCGAAGACTGGAGGACGATGCGGCGTTTGTCGCTCCTCTCGGGGTCTCTGTCCTGTTTGCTCCTGCTGTGGAAGAGATGTATCCCGAGGGAACTGATTATGATAAGAGAGTCTTCGATCTCGGTGGACTGGACATGTACGGAGAGGGACCGCGCAGGCCTGGGCACTTCAACGGTATGGCCCAGGTGGTGACAAGGCTTTTCGATATAGTACGTCCTGACAGGGCTTATTTCGGAGAGAAGGATTTCCAGCAGCTGGCCATTGTGGAGTATTTTGTCAAGGCTTTGGGGTATAATATTGAAATAGTGCGTTGCCCTATAGCCAGGGGGGCGGACGGGTTGGCTCTCAGTTCCCGCAATAAACTCCTGTCTCCGGAGCAGAGGGAGGCTGCGCCGCATATATACCGCTCGATACTCAAGGCCCGTGATATGGTAGGCAGGATGCCGGTGGCGGAGGCCATAAAGGAAGTGGTGTCGCTTATTGATGCCGACAGCAGGCTCAAGACTGAATATGTGGAAATAATAAATTCATTAACTTTGCGCCCTGTTACGGACTGGAATGAGGCGGAGCACATTCGTCTTACATGTGCCGTGTATGCCGGTCAGGTCCGTCTGATTGACAATATTGAGTTGATATAGAATGTTTATTGAGGTTATCAAATCCAAAATCCACAGGGTTACGGTTACCCGTGCCAATCTGGATTATATCGGAAGCATCACAGTAGACCGGGCCCTGATGCGGGCCTCCGGCCTTTTCGAGGGCGAGAAAGTCTCAGTGGTCAATGTCTCCAACGGCAACAGGGTGGAGACGTATGTCATTCCGGGAGAGGAGGGCGGCGGAGCCATTGAGCTTAACGGTGCGGCGGCCCACTTGTTCTCAAAAGGAGATATAGTGATTATAATGTCTTATGCTATAGTGACTCCGGAGGAGGCTGAGAACTTCCGGCCGAAGGTGGTCTTTCCGGATACAAGGACAAATCAGTTGGTCAAGTGAGCGGAGCCGGTTCCAAGATAAAGAAAGTCTTTCAGTGGACCCTGATGCTGGCGCTTGCTGCGGTGCTGCTGTATTTTGCGTTCCGGGGGGTGAAGTGGGAGGATTTCATCAGTGGAATAAAAAGCTGTAATTTCAGCTGGATATTAGTGTCTATGCTGGCGAGTATTCTCGCTTTTGTGATACGGGGTCTTAGATGGAGACTGGTGATGTTGCCGCTGAACCCATCTATAACCCGGAGGGAGGCTTATGACGGTGTGACGATAGCCTATCTGACAAATTTCGCCCTGCCCCGTGCAGGAGAACTGGCCAGGTGCGGGGTGATCTCAGCGACAGGAAAGGCCTCCTTTGAGGCTGTGCTGGGTACGGTGGTGCTGGAGCGCAGCTGGGATATGGTGTCGTATCTGGTGATACTTTTTATGGTACTCATCGCGGGTGAAAGCTCGTTCCGGCAGTTCGTGGCAGATGAGGTGTGGCATCCTGCATTACATTCGATGTCGTTCAATATCCTGTGGCTTGTCGCCATAGTGGCGGCGATTGCCGTTATCGGCTGTATACTGGTGTTCAAATACAGGACCAGGCTGCGTCGGTACAGGTTCTTCAGCAAACTGTTCAGTATTGCCGGAGGCCTGATCAAAGGACTTGTCTCGGGACTGAGGATGAAGGGAAAATGGAAGTTCCTGCTTTATACTGTCATGCTCTGGTTTTTCTACTGGCTCATGAGCTACACTACGATACTGGCATTTCCTCAGGTGGAAGGACTGAACTGGGCTGATGCCATGTTTCTCATGGTGGTGGGAAGTCTGGGCTGGATAGTCCCGGTTCAGGGCGGCATAGGAGCATATCATTTCATACTGTCTATGGCCATGTATTCGATATATTCCATACCCAAGACTTCGGGCGTGATATTTGCAACGATATCGCATGAGAGCCAGGCTCTGACCATGCTTTTGTGCGGAGTCGTCTCTCTTGTCGCGATATATGCCGACAGACGTAAGAAGGAAAAAGTAAAGACAGAAAAATGAAAACGTTTAGACTGACCGCGGCTGCCGTGCTGCTTGTTGTGAGTACGGCTGTGTCCAATGCCCAGATGGGCCGGGTGCGGGACTCGGAGTATTTTCCCCGTAACGAGGTGTTTGTGCAGTATGGAACACCTTCAATCATAGAACTTACAACGATTCTAAACTCCGAGTACCGCTCAGAGGGGTATGACGGTGACTCGCGCAATCATAAGTTTTCGGGAATAGCGGCCGTGGGATACAGTTTCTTTGTACATCCCAGGGTGTCAGTCGGCCTTGACTTCGGTTACGGTTACGGCAGTGCCGATATGTACATTACGGATTCGGACGCAGCTCCTGTCACATCGCCCATATTTGTCTGCCGTTCCGCTATCAACAGTTATTCTGCCCATGTATCGGCTTCCTATACTTACTGGCAGCAGGGTCCTATGGAGTGCTCGGGAGCCTTGTATCTGGGTGTGAGCTATCAGGATGAGTCTATTGAGCGGAGCAATGAGGACTATTTTATCCCTGAGGCGAATGACCGGCTCAGGTTCTCATATCATATCACCGCGATCAAGTTCCGTTACGGAGAGACTTTCGGGGGATTTGCCGAGCTGGGTTTCGGCTATCGCGGACTGGTGAATGTGGGCTTGTCCATCAAGATCTGAATCCGAGAGTCAGCCTTAATCATTATTGGAAGAGTCCGAAGAGGCGGGCGTCTATCTGGTCACAGATCTGACTGAAATCCTCCTGTCTGTCTTCGAACCGGCATGTGTCTACGTCTATTATCAGCAGTTCTCCCTTATAGTCTGCTATCCACTTCTCGTATCGGTCGTTCAGACCGCTGAGATAGTCGATGCGGATGCTGTTCTCGTATTCCCGTCCGCGTTTCTGAATCTGCGCCACCAGATTGGGGATGGACGACCGCAGGTAGATGAGCAGGTCAGGATATCCGACCATACGCTGCATAAGTTCGAACAGGGATGAATAGTTCTCGAAGTCCCTGGTGTCCATCAGCCCCATGTCGTGCAGATTGGGAGCGAATATCATGGCGTCCTCGTAGATGGTGCGGTCCTGTATCACGTTCTTGCCGGAGTTCTGGAACTCCACGATGTCCTTGAGTCTCTTGTTCAGGAAGTACACCTGAAGGTTGAACGACCACCGCTGCATGTCGTTGTAGAAGTCCACCAGATAAGGATTGAAGTCCACCGACTCGAAATGCGGTTCCCATCCGTAATGCCTGGCCAGCAGCCCTGTCAGGGTGGTCTTGCCGCTGCCTATGTTGCCCGCTACCGCTATATGCATATCTTTCACTGTTTGTAGATGCAAAAATATAAAATTTATCAGTATTCGAATGTGCTGCCGCCGATGAACTCACGCATGACAGATGTCGGTGGAATGCAGTCTATCTCATCGGGTGTCAGTGGTGTGATGTAGGACAGGAACTTGCGCAGGCGTACGCTTTCGGCGTAGGCTTCCGACAGCGGGGGAATGCGCTCAAGCAGTGGCTCTGCGTAATAGCGTAGCAGAGGCAGTTCGAAGAGCAGGGCAGAATTGAACATCACGTCGGCGTTCTCCTGGAAAGGGAAGATGTTTTTCTCCTCGCCGGAACGGACGCTCTTCCAGCGCAGAATGGTCTCCTCCGGGGTGATTCCGCGTGTGAAGTTGTCTCTGACCATGCGGCGCAGCAGGCGGTTGTCGGCAGTGGATATGTAATTGTTCTCGTCCACGGAAAGGGAGGTCAGGGCCGAGGCGAAGACGCGGAATACCTTTTCGTCGTCGATATGCTTTGTCAGCTCGGGATTGAGGGCGTGGATGCCTTCCATGATCAGTATGTCCCCTTCTTTCATTCTCATCCTGCGTCCGTCAAAATGCCGCTCTCCCTTCACGAAGTCGTATTTGGGCAACTCCACCACTTTCCCGTCAAAGAGGTCGTTGAGCTGGGCCCCGAGGAAGGGCAGGTCCAGGGCGTAGATGCTTTCGAAGTCGTATTCTCCGTTGGCGTCCCTGGGCGTCTTCTCCCGGTTGAGGAAGTAGTCGTCCATTGCTATTACGAGAGGGTTGAGTCCCAGTACTTTGCATTGTAAGGCAATGCGTTTGGACGTGGTGGTCTTGCCGCTGCTGGACGGGCCGGCTATCAGGACCAGCTTGACCTTGTCCCGCCTCTCGTGGATCATGTCGGCTATCTTGACGTATTTCCTCTCATGGAGAGACTCGGCCACGGCAATCAGTTCCCTGGCCTGGCCTTTCTTGACGGCCTCATTGACCGAGCCGATGCCGTGGGCTCCGAGGATGGAGCACCATTCGGAGTTCTCCTTGAACACCGCGCTGAGCTTGTCCTGGTATTTATATGGAGAGATTACCGACGGGTCATTGGCCGATGGAGCCTGAAGGCAGAATCCTTCTCCATAGGGAATGAGGTCGAATACGTCGATCTGTCCCGTGCGCTCCAGCAGCGGGCCATAGAAGGTATCAGTGTAACCGTCCAGCCGGTATACCGAGACGAAGAATTTTTCCATGTCCGCCACGAGAGCGGCTTTCTCACTGCGCCCGTTCTTGCGGAACAGGGCGGCGGCCTCGTCATTGGTCATCTTGGTCTTTTCGAACGGCAGATCGGCCCGGATAAGCTCTTCCATCCGTTTTCTCAGTGCCCCGACCTTGTCGGCCCCTGCCGGCTCCGTGACAAAGGCATCACCGCCGACTGGTCTGCGCAGTTCTCCGTAAAGGCCGTTGGGCAGGGTGTAGTCCAAAAACAGATGCAGGTCTGGAAACATGTCCACAGCGGCTTTCTGCAGCACGAATGACAGGGAGCGGGAGTAGGTCCTGCGTCCGTCCGGATGAGTACAGTCCAGAAATTTTATGGTGTGGGGGGTGTATATCGGGAAAGTCAGTTCCTTCAACATGTTGTCCACCAACGCGGCCACTACCGGATACCTGCATCCGGTGTCGATCTTCCGTGCCAGCTCGCCCACCGTCATTCCGGGAGCGCAGTCATAAAAGCCCTGCAGGCTGTCGCAGTATACCGTAATCATATCTTTCATTTACCATAAAATTACTTTGCCGGCCATTCCCAGGTCCAGAACAGCCGTTGAAATACCAAGGGCTTTGAATACCCTGCTCATAGTTGGAATGGTTATGCTGTATCCATGCTCCAGGCGGGAGATCTGAGATTTTTTGACGCCTAGACGTTCTCCCAGTTCCTCTTGTGTGAGATGTTGCTCTAGACGGGCTTTTTTAATCGCCTCTCCTATACGGTAGGCATGCAGTGACTCATCCACGTCAGCTTCGAACTTATCTCTGGCAGGAGTCCCTTTCTTGCCGTAAAACCCGTCAAGTACATCCTCAAAGGGTGTAAGATTTACCTGTGTCATGACTTATATCTGTTTATTGTTAAAATATTTTTTCCTTATTGCTTCTGCTTTTGCAATTTCCTTTGATGGAGTTTTCTGTGTTTTCTTTACTATCCCATGAGTAGCTATCACCAGCGTCTCCTCATCTGAGTCCCAAAATGAAAACAGACGGTATGAGATTCTTCTGTGTTCCGCGCGGAATTCCCATATTTCACTGTTCTGAAGTTTCTTGAAAATTTCCGTATTCCGTTCTCCCTTAGCTGCCCGACTGATATTGCCGTTCATCTTGTCCCGTGCCTGTGCAGGCATTGAACTGAGAAAATCCACCGCCTCATCTGTCAGCATGACTCTAAACACATATTCCATAACCGCATCTCTATTCCACGATGCGAATATAACAATAGTTTCGTAAATATGAAACTATTTTTTAAGGTTCAAGAGGGGGCGGAGGTAGGGGCCGGTGACGGAGGCGGGGTCGGCGGCGACCTGCTCGGGAGTGCCTTGGGAGACTATGCAGCCTCCGTCACGGCCTCCCGCCGGGCCCATGTCGAATAGGTAGTCCACTGACTTGAGCACATCCAGGTTGTGTTCTATGATGATGACCGTATTGCCTCCTTCTGCCAGTCTCTGAAGCACGTCCATCAGTACGGCGATGTCCTCCGAATGCAGTCCCGTGGTCGGTTCGTCCAGGATGTACAGCGTGCGTCCGGTTTCCGGACGGGACAGTTCTGAGGCCAGTTTCACTCTCTGGTTCTCGCCTCCGCTGAGTGTCAGCGAGGACTGTCCCAAGCGGATGTAGCCTAAGCCCACGTCCTCCAGAGTCTTGAGTTTGCGGGCAATGGACGGCACGGGGGCGAAGAACTCCACGGCCTGGGAGATGGTCATCTCCAGCACGTCGTTGATGCTCTTGCCCTTGTATTTGACCGCAAGGACATCCGGGTTGAACCGCTTTCCGTGACACTCCTTGCATGTAACCGTGACAGAGGGAAGGAAGTTCATCTCTATGACCTCCACTCCGGCTCCCTTGCAGGCCTCGCAGCGGCCTCCCTTGACGTTGAAGGAGAACTTGTTGGACTTGAATCCACGTATCTTTGCATCGGGCGTTTCGGCGAACAGGTTGCGGATGGACGTAAGTACTCCGGTGTAGGTGGCAGGATTGGACCGTGGAGTGCGTCCCACAGGGGACTGGTCTATCTCAACGAGCTTGTCTATGTTGTCCAGCCCTTCCAGAGAAGTGTAAGGCAAGACATTATATTTGGAGCGGTAGAGTCTGTTGCTGATTACCGGCATGAGGGTGTCGTTGATAAGGGACGACTTGCCGCTGCCGCTTACCCCGCTTATGCCTACGATACATCCCAAGGGTATGCGTATATTCACGTTTTTCAGGTTGTTGCCCGAGGCTCCCTTGAGCTCCAGAAACTTGCCGTTGCCGGGGCGGCGGTACGCTGGTACCTCTATCTGTCGCGAGCCTTTCAGGTACTCGAATGTGAAACCACCCTCGCTTTCCCGGTCTATGACTGGTAATCCGTCCTGCAGCCTGTAAGCCGGATCCAGTTTGAACTGCGGCGGCCCTGAGAACAGCACTTCTCCGCCTTTCTCGCCGGCGCCAGGACCGATGTCCACTATCCAGTCAGCGTTGCGCATCATCTCTTCGTCATGCTCCACAACCATCACTGTATTACCCTCGTCGCGCAGCCGTTTGAGGGAGTTGATCAGCTTGATGTTGTCAGACTGATGCAGGCCTATGCTCGGCTCGTCCAGGATGTACAGCACATTGACGAGCTTTGAGCCTATCTGCGTGGCCAGACGTATGCGCTGGCTTTCGCCTCCGCTGAGGGACACCGTGCTGCGGCTGAGGGACAGGTATGACAGCCCGACATCGACCAGAAAGCCGATGCGTTCCCTGAGCTCTTTCACGATGTCGGAAGCCACCGCCTTTCCTCTCGGGTCCAGCTTGTCCTGAAGAGTGTCCACCCAGTCATAGAGCACGCTCACGTCCATGTCGCTGACTTCCGCGATGTCCAGTCCGCCGATCTTGAAGCACAGGGAATCTTTCTTGAGCCGCTTGCCGTGGCATTCGGGGCAGACAGCTTCCGAGGAGTACCTGCTGCTCATGTCATTGTCCCTGTCGTCTTCCTCCTTGTCCAGTCTGGAAAGCAGTCCGGGGAAAGCCACCATTTCGGACAGCCCGCCGTGGGTGTCTATCCTTATCAGGTCTTCCGACCCGTTCAGGATGATGCTCATGTTTTCCTGAGAGATGTCCTTGATAGGCTCAAACAGGGAGAATCCGTATTTGCGGGCAACTGCTTCCAGTACCGTGAATACCGCATTGTCCCGTTTTTTGCCCAGCGGGGCAATGCCTCCGTCGGCAATTGAGAGCGAGGAGTCCGGCACGATCTTGGCCATGTCCACTGTCCTTATGGTGCCCAAGCCATTGCATACGGGGCAGGCTCCGGCAGGAGAGTTGAATGAGAATGTATGGGGCGCAGGCTCGGGGAAAGATATTCCGCTGTCGGGGCAGATGAAGTGCTTGCTGAAATGACGCACCTCTCCTGTGTCAGGGTCCAGAATCATCAGCGAGCCCTTGCCTTGGGTCAGGGCGGACATCACTGAGTTGCGTATGCGCTTCCCGTCCTCCTCCTTGGGCACGACCCGGTCTATCACCACCTCTATGAAATGCACCTTGTAGCGGTCCACTCCGGAGGCCATGTCCCCCAGTTGACGTATCTCCCCGTCTACACGGACAGAGGAGAACCCTTTCTTCAGCAGGCTGTCGAAGAGTTCCCGGTAGTGGCCTTTGCGGCCCTTTACCAGCGGGGCCAGGATGATGCACCTGCGCCCGCTGTATTCTTTCATGATGAGGTCCACGATGCCGGCGTCGGTGTATTTGACCATCGGCTTGCCGGTTACAGGCGAATAGGCCGTGGAGGCCCTGGCGTAGAGAAGCCTGAGGAAATCCGAAATCTCGGTTATGGTGCCCACGGTAGAGCGGGGATTGCGGTTGGTGCTTTTCTGCTCTATGGCGATGGTGGGGCTGAGCCCGTCGATGCTCTCCACCTCGGGCCGTTCCATCACGCCGATGTAGTGCCGTGCGTAGGCGGACAGGGTGTCCATATAGCGTCGCCGTGCCTCCGCATAGATGGTGTCGAAGGCCAGCGAGGACTTGCCGCTGCCGCTCAGACCTGTCACCACAACCAGGGCGTGTCTCGGTATCTTCAGGGAGATGTCCTTGAGGTTGTGGACCGAGGCCTTGCGGATGTCTATGTACTCATTCTCCTGCATTATTCTGTGTGCTCCCGGTCTCCGCCCCGGCCTGCTGCCGGTCTATCTCTCTTGCAATGATGTCTTCTAAGAAAGGGTTAGTCATCTTCTCGCGTCCGATATCGGTGGCCGGACCGTGTCCCGGGTAGACGACAGTGTCAGCGGGCAGCGGCAGTACTTTGGTCCGCAGGCTCTCGCTGAGCTTGTCAAAATCCCCGGCAGGAAGATCAGTGCGTCCGATGCTTCCGCAGAACAGGGTGTCGCCTGTGAGCACATAGCCGCCTTTCTCATCATAAAGCAGGACCCCTCCTTCCGTATGTCCTGGCGACTCCAGTACTTTCAACTGTATCGAGCCGACGTTGATGATGTCACCGTCTTTCATGTCCCTAAGGTCTTCGGAAGGCTGCTCGAACTCATAGCCGAAATAGCTTCCGTATGAGGCGGCACGGCGTATCTGGGGTATGTCAGCACTGTTGATGTACGTGGGTATGTTCCATGTCCGGGCCACGAAGGCATTGCCCATCACGTGGTCGAAATGGCCGTGGGTCTGGAGAATCATCCTGGGATGCAGGTGGTTCTCCTCTATGAATTTAACCAGTCTGTCGCGCTCGGACTGCTTGATGCAGCCCGGGTCTATTATCGCGCATTCTCCCGCTTCGTCATAAAGCACATAACAGCAGGTGCGCAGGTCGTTGAAGTAAAAAGTCTTAATCATAAGGCAAAATTAGTAATTATTGTTCTTACCGGAGCCAGGTTTCGGGATTCTGCTTTTCGGTGCCTTTCCAAAGCTGGAAATGGAGCTCGGCGTTGCCGTCATCATTGGTACTGATCTGTCCGATACGGTCTCCGGTACTCAGTCTGTCTCCGCTTTTGACGTAGACCTGTCTGAGCTTGCAGTAAAATGTGAAATACTCGCCATGCTGGACGAGGACGCACTGGTCGTAGCCGGGCATCACCAGCACTTGTTTGACCACTCCGTCGAAGACGGCAGTGGCGTTGCTTCCGGCGGGAGCGGAGATGTTGATGCCGTTGTTGTACGGCATTTTGAGGTTCTTGAAGACCGGATGGTAGGTCTGTCCGAATTTCTGGATGACCACCCCGTTCTGTACAGGCCAGGGCAGCTTGCCCTTGTTCTCTCCGAATTTGGCCGACAGGGCGTAGTCCACTTTCTCTCCTTCTCCGGATTTCTGCTGCCGCACGGCCTCGGCAAGGATTCTCTCGATCTCCCTGTTGAGCCGTTCCACTTCCTTCTGTTTCTGTTGGAGCTCCTTTTTCAAGGATTTCTCATTTTTTGTAAGCTGGACCACCATGCTGTTCATTTTCTTCTCCTCGGCCGCCAGGCGGTCTTTCTCCCTTTCTCTTTCGGCCTTTGCCGCTACTGACTCGGCCTTAAGGCCTTCCAGCCGGGCCGTCTCTATGCGCAGGTCGTATTCGGTGTCCTTAATCTGCCTGGCCTGCCTGCGTACGGAGGAGGATATGTTCTTAAGGTAGGACCATCTGCGCAGACCCTGATTGATGTCCTTGCTGGACAGGAGATACATGAGCCATACTTTATTGTCCCTGGTCTTGTAGGCCCCCATCACCAGGTCGGCATGGTATTTCCGTAGAGTGTCCAGCCTTGCGCTTAGACGCCCTATCTGGGCATTTGTACCTGCAATATCTCTGTTGTAATCGGCGATATCGTTGTTTAACTGAGAGATAAGCTTCTTTCTGGCTTCGAGTTTCTGTCTGGTTAGGATAAGGGTATTGAGGCTTTCCTTGCGCTTGCTGGTGTTTGCATCCAGTTGCTTGTCGATAAGGGCGATTTCCTGCTCTATCTGTTTTTTCCTCTCTTTCTGCCGACTGACATCCTGTGCAAGGACAGGAACGGCGGCGAGGACAAGCAATATTATGGTTGTAAGACGTTTCATTTTTTCTTTATCTGTTCACGTCTTTCCTTTATCTTCACGCTCAGGCCCATGTCGGGATCCAGCCTGTCCGCGTTCCCCCAGTATAGGAAGGCCAGATTGTACTCTTTCAGTGCGAACAGGGTCTCCGCGTAGTGGTCCAGTATCACGGCGCTTTCGTCACCTCCGTATATCTTTGCTTTTTCAAGATACTTACGGGCTTCCTGGTAGTCTCCTGTCAGGTAGAGCAGCCAGCCGTACGTGTCAAGGTATGTCGGGTTCTCAGGCTCGTTCAGTACGGTCTTCCTGCTCATCTCCAGTGCTTTTTTCAGATGACGGCCCTCTTCGCTGAGATAGTAGGCGTAGTTGTTGAGGATAGGACTGTAGTTGTCGTTAATCCTAAGGCCCTTCTCATAGCAGGAGTAAGATTTGCTTCTGTTGCCGAGCTCGTAGTACATGTCTCCCAGTGAACCGTAGCAGTTGATGAGTATAGGGTGGTCGTCCGGTGCCTCTTTCAGAATCTGTCTATAATTGTCGACAGCTGCTTTCAGGTCGCCCTTCTGCCAGTATGCTATGGCTATGAGTTCTCTTAGAGTAAAGTGGTCGGGGAACAGCTTCAGTGTCTCTTCTGCAATCTGGATTAGGGTGTCCCACTCCTGCATATAATAGAGCTGTCCCATGTATGCCATACGGACAGACTC
>DGYFR06201__coassemble_1525_pt1 | contig 11893 bp, 12 predicted proteins | sample DGYFR06201__metabat2_high_PE_051 | metagenome-assembled genome bin DGYFR06201 | reverse complement strand
CTTGAGTATGAATTTAAAACGTGAGGAGAGAATGTATGAAAAAGTATCTTGACCCGAAGGCCGACCTGACCTTCAAGAAGGTGTTCGGCGAACACAAGGATTTGGTTATCAGTTTTTTGAATGCTCTGCTGCCTTTTGAGAATCCGGAGGAGGAGATAAAGAGCGTGGAGTATCTCAATCCGGAGCTGGTTCCGATGAATCCTCTGCGCAAGGACAGCATAGTGGATGTGCGCTGTGTGGACGGCCGCGGACGTCAGTTCCTGGTGGAGATGCAGATGATGTGGACCCCGGAGTACAAGCAGCGCGTGCTGTTCAATGCCTCCAAGGCCTATGTGAGCCAGTTGGACAAGAACCGCCCTTACGAGCTCCTGCAGCCGGTGTATTCTCTCAATCTTGTAAACGACACGTTCTCCGAGAGCCCGGACTACTATCATGACTACCGTATAGTGGAGGTTGCGGAGACGAAGGAGGTGATCGAGGGTCTTCGCTTCATCTTCATCGAGCTTCCGAAGTTCACCCCGAGGAGCTACAGCGACCGTAGGATGCAGGTGCTGTGGCTGCGCTACCTGACGGAGATAGACGGGAAGACCCGTGAGGTGCCGGAGGAGCTTTTGTCAGTTCCGGAGATCAATAAGGCTGTGGAGGAGGTGGAGGAGTCGGCCTTCACGGAGCAGGAGCTGCTGACCTACGAGCATTTCTGGGACATGATAGGTGCGTCGCGCCTCTTGATGGTGGGAGCGGAGCGCCGTGGCCTGGAGAAGGGTATGGCTAAAGGTATGGAGAGGGGTATGAAGCAGGGGCTGGAGAAAGGCATGAAACAGGGCATAGAGCAAGGGCTGGAGGAAGGCATGAAGCAGGGACTGGAACAAGGACTGGAACAAGGTCAGCAGGAGGAACGCATAAGGAATGCCAGGGGAATGAAAGCCAAGGGGATTCCTGTTGAGGTTATATCGGAGATTACCGGGCTTACAGCAGAAGAGGTCGGGAAGCTGTAGGGCGTGGATGTTTCCCGAGACGTGAGCTGATTCCGTGAAATTGTTACTTATTGCAGGGAAATATCTACTCCTGTGTGGTCGCCGGCGGGTAATTTTGCATTGTGTTTTTTAAATACAATGCAATATGAGAAGAATTTTCCTTATACAGATGATGCTGTCGGCCGCTCTCGTCAGCACGGCATCATGTACTGCCGTCGGCCCCGGGACGGACGGTCAGGAGCAGTCTGAGTCCGGCAGCTGTATTGTACTCTACTGCTCCCGTACCGGCAACACGGAGCGTATGGCGCAGACCATAAGTACAACTTTGGGCTGCGATATGATAGAAGTCGTGCCGGAAACACCGTATGAGGACGACTACAATGCCATGCTTGACAGAGCCGGTGCTGAGCTTGCGGCGATTGAGCAAGGTGATTATCCGGCGGTCGCCACATCCGTGGAAAATTTTGACACTTACGACATTGTGTTCGTAGGCTACCCTATATGGTACGGACACATGGCCACTCCTATGCAGGCATTCCTGCATGAGCACGCCGATCTGCTGGCCGGCAAGCGTATAGCCCTTTTTGCCAGTAGCGGTAGCAGCGGCATAGGTACCTCCGAAAGGGATGCCGCATCGCTTGTTCCTGATGCTGTTTTTACAGAATCACTGCTGCTCACATCAAGCTCGCTGAACAGCATGGAATCACTCGTCCCCGTCTGGTTGGATGAGATGCAAATTTCGGATAATCAAACAAATGCAGATATGGAAAACAACAAGGTCAGACTGACGGTCGAAGGAGGCCGGACATTTACCGCAACATTGGTTGACAACACTTCAGCACAGGCATTGGTGGAACAGCTTGCCAAAGGCGACATCACTGTGGATATGGAGGACTATGCCGGTATGGAAAAGGTCGGTACGCTCGGTATAAGTCTGCCGCGCAATGACCGGCCGACTACCACGGGCCCCGGTGACCTAATCCTCTACCAGGGGCACAACTTCGTCATCTATTACGACACCAACTCGTGGAACTTTACCCGCTTGGGAAAGATAGACAATGTCTCGCAGACAGAGCTGAAGGCTGCATTGGGCGAAGGCGATGTGAGAGTGACGCTCTCGCTGGAGCATTGATTTTAGCGGACTGCTCAGCGGGAATGGAGGCGTTGCCGGTATTCCGACGGAGTGATGCCTTCTGATTTTTTGAACATACGGCTGAAATGCTGGGTGTATTCGAAGCCGAGCCGGTCCGATACCTGCGACACGGTTTCACCGGAAGCAAGCCCGTTCTTGGCAAGCTGGATGACGAACCGGCGGATATGGTTGCCTGCCGTATCCCCGGTTGTCTTTTTTATCACGTCCCCGAAATAGTTGGCCGACATGCACATTTTGTCCGCGCAGTACTGCACGGTAGGCAGGCCGTGGGAGAGCTGGAGCTCATCCTCGAAGTAGCTGCGGAGCAGGCTGTCGAAACGGACCAGGATGTCGGAGTTCTCGATTTTACGGGTAATGAACTGACGGTTGTAGAAACGCTGGCAGAAATTGAGGGCCAGCTCGATATATCCCACGATGATGGCCTGCTGGAGTCCGTCCGGCCTCTTGTCCAGTTCTTCGCGGATCTGCCTCATCAGCGATACCATGATGTCGTGCTCCTCATCGGTCATGTGCAGGGCCTCGTTCACCCGGTAGTCGAAAAACGAGTAGCCCCTGATGTGCCGTTCGAGCGGAAAGCCGTGGAGCAGGTCGGGATGGAACAGGAGTGCCCAGCCGGTAATGGACATCCGCTCTCCGTTGTCCTCCTTGCCGCCAATTTGTCCCGGAGCCACGCAGAGCAGCGTCCCCTTGTTGTAGTCGTATTTGCCGCAGCCGTACTCCAGCTCCACATCCGCATCGTCCCGGAGAAATAGACCGTACACACTGTAGTTGTTCAGACTGTGGCGTATCGGAGACACCTCGGCATAGTCCACCACGCAGACCAGCGGGTGCTGCTCCGGACTGCCGAGGTACCGGGCGTAGTCGTTTACATCCCTTACTTTCAATATCCTGCTCATGATGAAGCCAAATATACGCATTTTTATTGTGAATCCCACGCCCAGACTCCAATCTCAGTGAAATTGGTACATTCTGCCGATTTATGATTACATGCGCATGTCCGCGGCGTCATAATTTTGCATCACGTAAAATCAAGTAAAGTAATGAGGCAATGAAATATCTTGAAGGACTGTGCGAGGACGATGCGGTATGCTTTATCGCTGACCGCCACCATGTCACGCCGCAACGGCTCCTGCGCGGCTTCCTCGCCGGGGAGTTCTCCTGCGAGGGCAGGGGAGGTGCTCAGTCAGACGCACCGATATGTTTGGAACCGAATGAGATGGAAATACTTAAAGCCATAATTCAATGAGAGCGGATGATAAAATAAGCAGGAGGGGGTTTATCAGGACCTCCGTAGTGACCGGAGGGGCTTTACTCGTTTCTACGGCAATGCCCGGACAGTCAATGAATTTGTTGCAGGAACGCAAGGACCGGACTGAGCCGGACGGAGACGGTATGCTGAAAGGCGTGTGCGACATCCACCTGCACTGCCGCCCCGATTCGCGGGAACGTTCGGTGGATGAATACGGTTTCATGCGGGATGCCATGCGTGCAGGATACTGCGCCGTGATGTTCAAGTCCAATGACTTCAGCTGCCACGACCGGGCATACATCATCCGCCAGGCGTTACCGGAAGCGGAATGTTTCGGCAGTTTCTGCATGAACCGGGTGCATGGAGACAAAGTAAATCCGTTCGCCGCGCGGAAAGCCGTTGAGACAAGCGGCGGCCTGTGCCGGTGCATCTGGATGCCCACGCTCGATGCGGCATACCACTATCAATGTGAGGGCAGGGGAGAGAAAGGTATCCCAGTCCTGGATTCCGACGGACGGGTACTGCCCGAGGTCATCCGTGTGATGGAAATATGTGCGGAGGCCGGCATCATCTTCGCCACCGGGCACGCTTCTCCGCAGGAAAGTATCGTTCTCGCCCGCAAGGCCCGGGAAATAGGTGTGGACAGGTTTGTCGTCACTCACGCCAATGCCCATTTCTGGAAAATGACAGCCGGGCAGATCCGGCAGTGCATCGACCTTGGTGCGTACATCGAATACTGCTACCTGCCCTGCCTGTGGGGAGAAGGTACGAAGATGCCGCAGTATCCACGACAGAGCATCGGGGAGTTTGTCGGTTTTGTCCGCATCGACCCTTCGAGGAGTTTCATTTCCACTGACTTGGGTCAAGCAGTGATGCCGCACCCCATCGAGGGTATGAGGGATTGTATCGTAAAATTACGATCAGCCGGAGTCTCTCAAAGCGACATTGATTTGCTGGTCCGTAGCAATCCGGCATGGCTGATAGGTTTGAATAAATAAATAAAAAAGAAAGAATATGGACAGACGGGATTTTATCAAGAGCGGACTGTTTGCCGCCGCAGTAGGAGCAATGACCGGTCCGAAAGCCATCGCGCAGGAGGCTGAAAAGCGGGCGGAGAGGGAACAGTTGTCTAAAGACATCCTAAATTACAACCCGCAGATGCAATACCGTCCGATGGGACGTACGGGTGTGAACGTGTCGGCATTGGGCTTCGGAATGTTGCGACTGCCGATGAAGAACGGGCATGTGGATTTCGACCGGACCACCCCTATGGTACACCGGGCCATCGAAGGCGGTGTGAACTACATCGACACCGGACGCGTCTACATGGGAGGCGAAAGTGAGCAGGCAGTCGGCAAGGCCCTTGCCGGAGGCTGGCGCGACCGGGTGTATGTCACCTCAAAGATGCCGTGGTGGGAGATGCGGAGCGCGGATGATTTCGAAAAGTTCTTCGACCAGTCGCGCCGCGCGATAGATACGGACGTGATAGACTTCTACCATATCCACATGATTATGCATCGGGCATGGAAGGACTATATGCTGCCATACAAGCTCATCGAGAAGATGGAAAGGCTGAAGGCGCAGGGGAAAATACGCTTCATGGGATTCTCCTTCCACGACAGCCTGCAGCTGTTCAAGAAAGTGGTCGAATATACCCCGGCATGGGATTTCTGCCTTATCCAGCACAACTATCTTGATTACGAGTATGAGGCAGGCGTGCTCGGTCCGAAATATGCCGCAGCCAACGGCATGGGGCTGGCAGTGATGAAGCCCGTCCGCACCGGTTTCCTTGCCAACCTGCCGCAAGTGATGCGCGATGCGCTTGCCTCTACCGGCGTCCGTAAACCCGATGCGGAGTGGGCGCTGGATTATCTGTGGGACATTCCCGAAGTAAGCGTAGCCGTCAGCGGCATGGGGTCCATGGAAGATGTGGAGGAAAATCTTAAATATGCAGCCAAGGCAAAGCCGAATATGCTTACGCCTGCCGAACGCGAGGCATTGGGAGCGGCCATCTATGCCTACCGTCATGCACCGGGACACATTGACTGCACCGGATGTTACCAGTGCATTCCCTGCCCGCAGAATGTCGCCATCGGCTACATTTTCGCCTATGTCTACAACAACTACCTTCTGCACCGCAACAAGGAACGGGCAATGCTGGATTACACCGTATCCATGTCTCCCGTCCAGCGCGGTGACCCGGCTTCCTCGTGCAACGGATGCGGGGAGTGTCTGGCAAAGTGCCCGCAGCATCTGGACATACCCGCTCTGCTGGCGCAGGTCAGGGAGGTTATGGGAAAATAGGACAATAAAACAGTAGGAATTAATCGCATAAGCATTTTACAATATGGAAAAGAACAATTATTCGACAATCGCATTGGGAACATGGTCGTGGGGCAAGGGAATGGCCGGCGGCGACCAGGTGTTCGGTAACAACGTAGGCGTGGAAGAACTGCGCCCTGTATTTGACGAAGCGATGAAAAACGGGCTGAACCTGTGGGATTCGGCTGTGGTATATGGCATGGGAGCGTCAGAAAATATTTTAGCATCGTTCACTAAAGGATGCAGGCGCGAAGATGTGCTGATCTCCACCAAGTTCACCCCACAGATAGCCGATGAGACGGCGGCAGACCCCGTGGCAGCCATGTGCGAAAGCAGCCTCTCGCGTTTCGGCACGGACTATATCGACATGTACTGGATTCATAACCCTGCAGACGTGGAACGCTGGACACCTTTCCTGATTCCTTTGGTCAAGAGCGGGAAAGTGCGCCGTGTGGGAGTTTCCAACCACAATCTGTCGCAAATCAAACGCGCTGAAGAAATACTGTCGGCTGAAGGCGTACACGTGTCTGCCGTGCAGAACCATTACAGCCTGCTCTATCGCTCGTCTGAAAAGGCTGGCATACTGGACTGGTGCAAGGAGAACGGCATCGGCTTCTGGGCATACATGGTGTTGGAACAAGGAGCGTTGAGCGGCAAATACGATACGCAGCATCCGCTTCCGGCAGGCAGTCAGCGCGGGGAGACCTACAATCCGATGCTTCCGCAGATAGAGAAATTAGTGTCGGTGATGCGCACCATTGGCGAAAAATATGGTGTGTCTCCGGCGCAGGTGGCATTGGCTTGGGCCATTGCCAAGGGAACTACACCTATCATCGGAGTGACGAAGGTCTCGCAAGTGCAGGATGCGGTTGCGGCAGCACGTATTTCGCTTTCCGCAGAAGAAATCGGGCGGATGGAAGCCGCTGCAGAAGAAACGGGCGTGGACACGCGCGGATCGTGGGAAATGCCGATGATATAGGAAATGAGTTGCAGGAATATTTTATTGACAGTTGTCCTGACGCTTGCAGCCCCGGTATGGTATGCCGGGGCGCAGCAGGCGATAGATGTGCACGGCCACATCATCGTGCCCGAATACATGGAGGTGCTCAAGGCACACGGTGCGGAGTTGGAAGAGACTTTCCCGCTGCCGGAATGGAGTGTAGAACGTCATCTGGCCTTTATGGATAGTGCCGGCATCCGTACCGCCGTGCTGACCATGCCCGCTCCGCAGCCCTATTATGGCGACTTGGAGGAGAGCGCAAAGTGCATCCGTCGGGTCAATGAAATTTCGGCTGAGGTGAAGCGGAAATACCCCGGCCGCTTCCGGTTCTGCGCCGCCCTGCCCCTGCCCGACGTGGATGCCGCCATACGCGAAGCCATCTATTCGCTCGATACCTTGGGCGCGGACGGTATCAAGCTGGCCACCAACAGCCGGGGCCAATACCTGGGCGACGAAGCCTTGGAACCGCTGATGCAGGTGCTCAACGAGCGTCACGCCGTCATCATCATCCATCCGCACCGTCCCACACCGTATGCCGAAGGCATCATCGCCGCCACACCTCTTGCCATGTACGAATACCCGGCAGAGACCACCCGTGCGGTAGTAAACATGCTGGCGCATAATGTATTGGTCCGTTACCCGAACCTCAAAGTGGTCGTACCTCACTGCGGTTCGTTCCTGCCGCTCGCCCTCCCGCGCATGAAATCGATTCTCCCGGCGATGGTGAAGCAGGGCTATATGCAGCCGATAGACTGGGAGGGCAACCTGTCCCGCCTCTACTACGACCTGGCAGGCAACCCGACGGCGGAAGTCATCCGTTCGCTGCTGGCTGTCACTTCGCCGGATCACATCCTGTATGGTTCGGACTATCCCTACCAGCCGGATGCCGTGCTGAAGTCCAACCTGCAAAGGCTGCAACAGACGCTCGCAACGGAAGAGGAACTGAAGCCGTATTCAGATAAAATACTGCGGGAGAACGCCAGGCAATTGTTTGAAACAGAGAAGAATGCCGGGAATGATGAAATGCTGATACGCATTTCCGAGATAGAGGTCTATCCAGAATATCTGGATGAGTATCTGGCGTTCGCCCGGAATGTTGGTGCAGAATCAGTACGTAAGGAACCGGGAGTGATATGCATTTATCCCATGATACAGAAAAGGGATTCATGCCAGATACGTATTCTTGAGATATATGCCGGTCAGGAGGCTTATAAAGAACATATCGCTTCAGAGCATTTCCAGACCTACAAGCAGGGGACATTGCACATGGTCAAATCGCTTGACCTGGTGGATATGGACCCGATGAATCCCGAAGGGATGGATGAAATTTTCAAAAAGATACTCCAAGACAATATATGTGAAAAATAATAATGATAAAAATGAAAAAGAACATCGGAAATGTATTAGCATTGTACCCAACGCCGGCCGTGGTCGTGGGTACGGAAGTGAACGGAAAGGTGAACTGGCTGCTCGTGGCCCACGTGGGCATTATCGGGCACGACCGCATCATGCTCAGTGTGTTTAAGAAGCACTACACCAACGAGGGCGTGAAGCAGACGGGCAAAGTGTCCGTCAACATTGTGAACGAGGCGATGCTGGAACGTGCCGACTACGTGGGTTGCGTCAGCGGTGCTAAGGCGGACAAATCGGACGTGTTCGTCTGGCACAAGGGCGAGGCCGGCACGCCCGTCATCGACGAAAGCCCGCTGGTGATGGAGTGCGAGGTAGTGGACAACTATGAGACGGAGACCTTCGACAACTTCATCTGCAAGATAACGGATACTTATGTGGATGAGGATTGCCTGAATGAGAAGGGCAAGCCCGACTACGACAAGCTGAAGCCCGTGCTCTTCGAGATGCCGGGCTACACTTACCTGCGTACCGGCGGGACTATCGGCAAGTGTACCGGTTTCGGAAAGAATTATAAAAAAGAGGAATAGCAATGAAAACAAGGATATTAGGAAAGGACGGGCTGACCGTCTCCGCCGTCGGCTTGGGCTGCATGGGATTCACGCAGAGCTATCCCCCGTATCCCGACCGTAAGGATGCTATCGATACGATCCGCCGGGCGGTAGACTTGGGCGTGACGTTCTTCGACACAGCCGAGGTCTATAGCTACGGCAAGAACGAGGATTTGGTGGGCGAGGCCCTGCAACCGGTGCGTGACCGGGTGGTCATCGCCACCAAATTCGGTTACGACCTGTCCGAGATGCCGGACTTGACGACATCGGCACGTCCCGTTTCGCTCTCCAGCCGTCCGGAGACTATCCGCCGCGCAGTGGAAGGCTCCTTGCGCCGCCTGCGCACCGACCACATCGACCTGTACTACCAGCACCGGGTAGACCCGAATGTACCTATCGAGACTGTGGCGGAAACCGTAGCGGAATTGATTAAGGAAGGCAAGGTGCTGCACTGGGGCCTGTCCGAAGCCGCACCCTCTACCGTTCGCCGTGCCCACGCCGTATGTCCTCTGACCGCCGTGCAGAGCGAATATTCCCTGTGGTACCGCAAGCCGGAAGCCGGACTGTTGCCCACATTGGAAGAATTAGGCATCGGTTTCGTCCCCTTCAGTCCGCTTGGCAAGGCTATGCTGACCGGCCGCTTCAACCGCGAGACAACCTTCGACAAGACCGACTTCCGTTCCGCCATTCCCCGCTTCCAGGGCGAAAACCTGAAGCACAACATGGAATTGGTGGACTACGTGGAAGCTCTTGCGAAACAGAAAGTGACCACTCCGGCACGTATCGCTATCGGCTGGCTGCTGGCGCAGAAGCCGTGGATTGTCCCCATTCCCGGTACCAAGCGAATCGAGCGCATCGAGGAAAACACCGGCGGGGCGGACATCAGCTTCACGGCGGAAGAACTTGCCGATATCCGCAAACACTTGGACAGCATTGAAATCCTGGGCGGACGCTACCCCGAAGACCAGGAGAAAATGACCGGACTTTAAAAAATAATCAGAAGAATGATGAATATGAAGCGATTGATAATTGTACCGGTATTGTTGCTGGCAGGAATCATGCCGGCAATGGCACAGAACAGCGAAACAATGAATAGAAATATGCAAGGAAAATTACCGTACCCTTTTCGGCGGTGAGGCCCTGAGCGGGCAGGGCACGGACCCGGAGATGATGGACATCCTGCAGAAGTTTATCTTCGGCGAAGTGTTTGCTACGGGCAACCTGAGTCTGAAACAGCGTGAAATGATTACCTGTGTCACCCTTGCCGCCATGCAGACGCTTCCGCAACTGAATGCCCATGCGGGTGCAGGAGTCTTTCCGTCAGACAGATGAGAGGGCAGCGTACATCCTCATATCCCGTACAGTCCCGTTCTTCACGGCATTGCAGCGCAGTATGCCTTCCAATGAGAATCCGCAGTTCTCGAGTATGCGGCAGGACGCGGCATTGTCTCACAGGCATCCTTTTCCTCCTCGAAGATGCCTTTCCATGCGGCATCGTATTCTTCCAGAACGACTTTCCCTGACAGTGCGGACACCGGTCCCGCAGTCACCTCTTTAAGGTATTTTTCAGATGTCATTGCCAGATATGGATTTAGGATAGGTTTTACGTCGGGAACAATCATTGATTTCCTTGCAGATTGTCCAGCAGATCCGGACGTAGGCGGCGGGTGCGCTCCAAGGCCTGCTCTTCCTGCCATTGCTGTATAAGTTTCGGGTTGCCGGACAGAAGCACGTCAGGCACTTTCCAGCCCATGAAGTCTGCGGGTCTGGTGTAGATGGGCGGGGCCAGCAGTCCGTCCTGAAATGAGTCTGACAGAGCTGAGGTCTCATCGGTCAAGGCTCCCGGGATGAGGCGGATGATAGAGTCACATATGACGCAAGCGGCCAGCTCGCCTCCGCTGAGTACATAGCTGCCTATGGATATTTCCTTTGTGATGAGATGTTCCCGGATACGGTGGTCGATGCCTTTGTAGTGACCGCATAGGATGATGATGTTGCTGCATGTGGACAGGCTGTTGCACATGCTCTGGTCAAGTGTCTCGCCGTCGGGAGAGGTGTAGATGACATGGTCGTAGTCGCGTTGGGAAGTAAGGTCGGTGATGGCCCGGTACAGGGGCTCGGGCTTGATGACCATACCCGCGTCTCCGCCGAATCCATAGTCGTCTATCTGTTTGTAGTTGCCTCTGCCGTAATCGTGCAGGTTGACGATATGTATCTCCACGAGACCCTTCTCCTTAGCCCGTTTGATAATGGAGTGATTGAGCGGACTTTCGAGCAGGTCCGGCACTGCGCTGATAATGTCTATTCTCATAACGGCTGCAAATTTACTTAAAACAGCAGTTCTTTTAAAAAATAATGTATATTTGCAAGTTGATTTTAATATACTGAATATGATTGACGAGACCTTGAATCCTTCTGTAGAGAAGAGTACTGCTGAAAATTCCGTAGTGAATTCTGAATCACTGAATGTTAATCCTTCCGGGAATGCCCCTGCGGTGGAGGAGGCTGCAGCTATAGGCGCGGCGGTTGCGGCTGCCGGTGAGATTGTGGACTCCGCTGGATCCGAATCCGGGAAATCAGAGACCTCTGAGGATGCCGGGGTCGGTGTGGAGACTGGGACAGATGCCGTTGAAGAGGAGATGCGCGGCGCTGTCATCAGTGATGAGGAACTTAAGAAACTGTCTTCGAAGAGCCTGAAAGAGATAGTCGAGGCTTTCCGCAATCTGGTGGAAAACGGGGATATCATGGAGTTGAACAGACAGGCTGAGTATATCAAGGCCACTTTTTACAAGGTGCTGAAAGAGGAGAAGATAGCTTCCGGGTACCATATTCTTCCAAACTCTGCCGAGTATATGGAGGCATCTGAATCAGAGGATGTCGCTGAGGCTGCTCCTGAGATGGTGCCGGTGGCTGAGGAACCTGATACCGTTCAGGAAAAAGACGACGAGGAGGTGTCTGTCAATCCTTTCATAGAGATAGAACGCGCGTTCAAGGACTTGTATGCCAACTACAAGGCTCGTCGGGCCGTGTATTTCCAGAATCTGGAGCGCGAGAAACAGGCCAATCTGGAGAAAAAGCTGGAGGTGATCGAGGAGCTGAAGAAGTTGCTTGAGAGTACAGAGGATATCAATAAGATATTCCCCGAATTCAGGGCCCTTCAGACAAGGTGGCGCGAGATAGGTCCGGTGCCTCAGGCCAGAATCAAGGACGTGTATGATACATACCAGCACAATG
>DGYFR06201__coassemble_1453_pt1 | contig 12389 bp, 8 predicted proteins | sample DGYFR06201__metabat2_high_PE_051 | metagenome-assembled genome bin DGYFR06201 | reverse complement strand
GACCGATTTGGGTTAACATGTCTGCTGAATTGCGGCATCAGTCAGATTGCAGTTCGGGTATTGCACGGAATCTGAATTTTTATTAAATTGCAACGATAATTGAAATATCTGGAATATGGCTGAAATGGATAATATGAAATATGAGGAGGCGCTGGAGCGTCTGGAGAAGATTGTGGCAGAGATCGAGAACCCGCAGACGGCCGTGGGGGATATCCCCGCCAAGGTGAAGGAGGCGGCCTCTTTGCTCACATATTGCCGCAGGATGCTGAAAGAGAGTGAGGAGAGCATAGGCAAGATTCTTGAGGAGCAGTAATGGACTGATTAGTGCTAACAACTTAAAACCGCAGTTATGATATACGATTCGGATCCGTATCTGGCTCCGTACCGGGAGCGGATAGACAGACGCTACAGAAGCATAGTGTTTCAGAAACAGGAGACGGCCGGCTATGGCCGCAGGCTCTGTGATGCCGTGAACAATCATCTGTATTACGGTGTACATCTGGAAAATGACAGCGTGGTGTTCCGCGAGTGGGCGCCGAATGCCACTGCCGTATATCTGATAGGTGAGATGAACGGCTGGCGGAAAGAAGATGGTTACCGTCTGAGAAATGTCGGAAACGGTAATTGGGAACTGCGCCTGCCTGCGGGGCAGGTGCCGCACGGGACTCTTTTCAAGTGGTATGTGGAGTGGAGCGGCGGGGCCGGTGAGAGGCTTCCGGCCTATGCGGTCCGCTGTGTTCAGGACCCGCAGACCAGGATATTCTCGGCCCAGGTGTGGTTCCCTCCGAGAAAGTACCGCTGGAAGCACGGATTTGTGCCTCATAACGGCAATCCTCTTATCTACGAGGCTCATGTCGGTATGAGCTCGGAACAGGAGAAGGTAGCGTCTTTTGACGATTTCCGAAGGAATGTGCTGCCCAGAGTGAGCGCCTTAGGATATAACACACTGCAACTGATGGCCCTGCAGGAACATCCCTATTACGGGTCGTTCGGCTATCAGGTCTCTAATTTTTTCGCCCTCAGCTCGCGTTTCGGCACTCCGGAGGAGTTCAAGGCTCTGGTGGACGAGGCGCATGGCCTGGGCATTGCAGTGGTGATGGATATCGTGCATTCCCATGCCGTGGACAACGAGGTGGAGGGCATAGGCATGCTGGACGGTACAGACTGCATGTACTGCCATAGCGGACCGAGAGGCCGTCATCCGGCATGGGGCTCCAGGTGTTTCAATTACGGCAAGCCTGCCACGGTGCACTTCCTGTTGTCCAATATCAAGTTCTGGATGGAGGAGTATCATATCGACGGCTTCCGTTTTGACGGTGTCACCAGCATGATATACCTGAATCACGGTCTGGGCAGGGACTTTACCGATTATTCCTGCTATTTTGACGGAGAGCAGGACGAGGATGCCCTGACTTACCTGGGACTTGCCAATATCCTGGTCAAGGAGATGAATCCCAGGGCTATAACCATAGCGGAAGATGTGAGTGGGATGCCGGGACTGGCAGCTCCGCTAAAGGACGGCGGCATCGGTTTTGACTTTCGTCTCAGTATGGGCATAGCCGACCACTGGATCAAGTGGATAAAGGAACGCAGGGATGAGGACTGGAGCATGGGGGAGATATACTATGAGCTGACCAACAAGCGTCAGGACGAGCGTACCATAAGCTACGCGGAGTGTCACGACCAGGCGCTTGTGGGGGACAAGACGATCATCTTCCGGCTGATGGACAAGGAGATGTACACGGCCATGAACAGAGGCTCGCAGAATCTGACGGTGGAGCGAGGCATGGCCCTGCACAAGATGATACGGCTGGTGACGCTGGCGACTGCGGGAGACGGGTACCTCACCTTCATGGGCAATGAGTTCGGCCATCCTGAGTGGATAGACTTCCCCAGGGAAGGCAACGGCTGGTCGTATTTCTATGCCCGCCGCCAGTGGTCTCTTGTGGACAGTCCGGACTTGCGTTACGGCCAGTTGTGGCAGTTCGACAGGGCCATGATACACCTTTTCTCCGAGAATGGGATACTGAGGGACAGGCCCGTCCAACTTTATGTGGATGAGGTGCAAAAAGTTTTGATTTTTGGCAGAGGATATTTTATCTTTGCGCTGAATTTCCATCCTGAGCATTCTGTCTCAGATTTCAAGTTCCGTGCTGCGGCCGGAGAGTACAGGCAGGTGCTCGACTCCGATGATCCGGCGTTCGGAGGTTTCGGGAGGAATGATGGAAGTGTGTCTCACTTCACCGTGAGAGAAAGGGACTGCGACCTGCTGTCACTCTATCTGCCCAGCAGATCGGCCATAGTCCTGAAAAGACATTAATTATAAAATATATGTCGTATCTTAAATTTGACAAAGCAGAGTTGGTGAACCTGGAGTATTCCCTGGTTCGGGAGATTCTCGCCACCAACAAGACCGGCGGATACCTCAACACCACCATTGTCGGTTGCAACACACGGAAATACCACGGTCTTTTCGTACTCCCCGTCAAGAATTTCGACAGCAGAAGGTATGTCCTCCTGTCATCTCTGGACGAGACCCTGATCCAGCATGACAGGGACTTCAACCTCGGCATCCGCTGTTACGGCAAGAACAATTATGAGCCGCGCGGACACAAGTACATAGTGGACTTCGAGTTCGACAGGTATCCCGTCATCACCTACCGCGTCGGAGGCATCCTGATGAGCAAGTCTTTCCTCTTTCTGCACAACAAGGAGCAGTTGCTCATAAAGTACACCCTGCTGGATGCACATTCGGCCACTACGTTGCGTCTCAGGCCGTTCCTGGCATTCAGGGAGATACATGCGCTGACCCATGCCAATGACGCTGCTGACCGTAACTACGCTGCTGTGGACGGAGGCGCGGCTTTCAGACTGTATGACGGATTTCCCGCCGTCAATATCCAGATAAACCGTAAGAACGACTATTTTCATAATCCGGACTGGTATTACAATGTCGAGTACCAGGAGGAGAAACGCAGGGGATTCCTCTACGAGGAGGACCTGTATACCCCGGGATATTTCGAGCTTCCTATAAAGAAAGGCGAGTCCGTGATAGTCTCGGTCTCCACGTCCCCGGCAGCGGTCAAGGGCCTGGCGGGAGTATTTACCAGGGAGGAGTCCAAGAGAATATCCCTGCAGAGCTATGACGACTGTCTCAGACGGGCGGCCAAGCAGTTCATCATCAACAGCGGACGCGGGTTGAAAGAGATATACAGCGGCTATACGTGGCTGGGAAAAGGACTGAGGGAGACGATGATAGCCCTGCCCGGCCTTACTCTGGCTGCGGAAGGGGACACAGGCACTTTCGAGGAGGTCATGGAAAGTACGTTCAAGATATACGGCCAGCAGATTCTGCACGGCTCCAAGCAGGCCGATGCGGCTCTCTGGCTCATCTGGGCCGTACAGCAGTACGCGGCCTTTACGGGCGATGCTCAGGGCGTATGGCTGAAATACAGGGACAGGCTCAGGGCCATAGTCCGGAGTTTCCTGGAAGGGGGCAGGATGGGAGTCCGTCTCGACGACAACGGCCTGCTCTGGGTCAGGATGAACGGTGTGGCCATGTCGTGGATGAACGCTTATGACAGCGAGGGCAATCCCGTGACCGAGCGGGCAGGGTATCAGGTGGAGACCAATGCTTTCTGGTACAATGCTGTGGCCTATGTGCTGGATATGGAGTCCCGTTACGGCAACGATACACGTCTGCTCTATGCCCTGCAGTCACTGAAAGACCGTATGGATACTTCTTTCTACTATATGTTCTGGGATGAGGGACGCGGTCATCTGGCGGACTATGTGGACGAGCGCGGCAGGAATCTCTATATGAGGCCCAATCAGATATTTGCCTGTGCGCTGGAGTATTCGCCGCTTTCCGAGGAAGTCCGGGCAAATGTCATGGATGCTGTCAAGCGCGAGCTGCTGACCTCGCGGGGCATCCGCACCCTTTCGCCGAAAAATCCCCTTTACAAAGGCGTATATGACGGAAACCAGAACCAGCGCGACCACGCCTATCATCAGGGCTCTACCAGGGTCTGGCTGCTGACATTCTACATAGAGGCCATGCTCAGACTGTATGGCGGCATGTTTGTCAGAAGGGCAGAGGAACTGACCGGTGCTTTTGAGGAGGATATAGAGCGTCACGGAGTCGGCAGCATCTGCGAGCTTTACGACGGAGATCCCCCGCACAACCCTCACGGAGCTATCTCCAGTGCGGTGGCCACAGCGTCGCTTCTGCGTTCGGAATATCTGGTGGAACAATATAAAAAGGAGGAGTTATGAGAGTCTTGATGTTCGGGTGGGAGTTCCCCCCTCACATAGCCGGAGGTCTCGGAACAGCCTGTTACGGAATGGTCCGGGGTCTGGCCAACAACGGAGTGGACGTGCTGTTCGTGATGCCCTCGGCCTCCGGGGACGAGGACGGCAGGGTGGCGCGCATCATCAATGCCAGTGACGTGGAGGCTGCGGACATAACCTGCTCTCCTCTGGATTTTCTGGAACGGATCAATTTCCTGAGAATAGGGACAAACATGATTCCCTATGTCGATCCGGAGGACTTTACGGAGATGGTGGAGAAGGACCGGCATTCACAGGCGCAGGAGTTCAGGATCAATTTCAAGCAGAAGTACAAGTTCTCCGGAAAGTACGGTACGAACCTTATGGAGGAGGTTGCCCGCTATGCTCTGGTGGGCGGAACTATTGCCATGCAGAATCAGTTCGATGTGATACATGCACATGACTGGCTTACCTATCCGGCCGGAGTGGCGGCCAAGAGGCTTACGGGCAAGCCGCTGGTGATACATGTCCATGCCACGGAGTATGACCGCAGCGGAGAGAACGTCAATACTCAGGTGTATGCCCTTGAGAAGATGGGTATGGAGGCTGCTGACAGGGTCATAACGGTGAGCAACCTTACCCGCAACATAGTCATCAACCGTTACGGCATATCTCCGGACAAAGTCTTTACCGTCCACAATGCGGTGGACTTCAGCGGCCGCAGTGAGCTGGACGTACACCGGGGAGTGCCGGAAAAGGTAGTTACATTCCTCGGCAGGATTACCTTCCAGAAGGGCCCGGAGTATTTCATTGAGGCGGCCAGCAAGGTTTTGAGATACTACAAGAATGTCCGCTTCGTGATGGCCGGCAGCGGTGACCTGCTCAACCGCTCGATCCGCCGGGTGGCCAAGCTGGGCATATCCGACAGGTTCCATTTCACCGGATTTCTCAGAGGAGCCGACGTGCAGCGTATGTTCGCTATGTCGGATGTGTATGTGATGCCGTCGGTGTCGGAGCCGTTCGGCATATCGCCCCTGGAGGCCATGAGAACCGGCGTACCGACCATCATCTCGAAGCAGTCCGGCGTGGCTGAGGTGCTCAGACACTCCATTAAGGTGGATTTCTGGGATATAGACGCCATGGCCGATGCCATATACGGCATCCTCAGGTATCCGGCTCTCGGAGTCATGGCCTCGCGCTGCGGTCTGGACGAGGTCAATACCCTCAAATGGAACAACGCGGCCAAGAAGATAAAGGAGATATATTTGTCAACAATCGATTAAAACAAGCAATTATGGAAACAAAACCCTCAATCTGCATATATTTTCAGGTACATCAGCCTGACAGGCTCAGACAGTACCGCTTCTTCGATATAGGAAACGATCAGCACTATTACGATGATTTCGCCAACAGGACAATTCTGCGCCGTGTGGCCGACAGATGCTACCTGCCCATGAACAGGCTTCTGCTGGACGTGATAGCCGCCTGCGGCAAGAAATTCAAGGTGGCCTTCTCCATTTCCGGCTCGGTAATAGAGCAGTTCGAGGCCTATGCTCCGGAAGTTCTGGACAGTTTCAAGGAACTTGCCGGGACCGGCTGTGTGGAGTTCATCGCCGAGACATATTCCCATACACTTGCCTCCCTGTTCTCCATGAGTGAGTTCGAAAAGCAGGTCAAGCTGCATTCGGCCCTTATAGCCAAGTATTTCGGCAAGAAACCCAAATGTTTCCGCAATACAGAGCTCATATACTCGGACGAGATTGGAGCTGCGGTCAGCAGGATGGGCTACACCTGTATGCTGACCGAGGGAGCCAGGCACATCCTGGGCTGGAAATCCCCCAACTACGTGTATGCCAACGCCGTCAATCCGAAACTGAAACTGCTTCTGCGCAATTTTACCCTTAGCGATGACATCGCCTTCCGTTTCTCCGACCGTTCGTGGGAGAAATGGCCGGTGGACACGGGCAAGTATGTCTCATGGCTGCAGGATTCGATAAAGGACGGAGAGGTGATCAACCTCTTCATGGACTACGAGACGTTCGGGGAGCATCAGAGCGCGTCCACAGGTATATTCGAGTTCATGAAGGCCCTGCCCGAGGCAGTTCTTTCGCAGACAGACTTTGAGTTCTGCACCCCTTCTCAGGTCATTAAAAAGCATCAGCCGGTGGCTCCGCTCAACGTGCCGTTCCCTATATCCTGGGCCGACGAGGAGAGGGATACCACCGCATGGCTGGGCAATGAGCTGCAGAACGAGGCTTCCTCGAAGCTCTATGCCCTTACGGACAAAGTAATTGCCGCTGAAGACCCGAATATAGCCAGGGACTTCCTGAAGCTGCAGGAGAGCGACCATTTCTACTATATGTGTACCAAGTTCTTCTCGGACGGCGCCGTACACAATTACTTCAATCCGTACGATACCCCTTACGAGGCGTTCATCAATTATATGAATGTCCTGAGTGACTTTATTCTGAGGGTGGACCGCAGACTTAAACAGGAATAGCAATAGTTACCGATATTTTGAATATTTATGAGTACTGAAAAAGTAGTGATGCCCGACTATCTGTTCGAGGCAAGCTGGGAGGTGTGCAACAAGGTAGGAGGCATCCATACCGTTTTGGCCTCCAAGTCGCTGAATCTTTCCAAGGAATTAAAAAACAACCACATCCATATAGGTCCGGATGTCTGGATGGATACTGCCCAGAACCCGGAATTCACCGAAGACCCCATTCTTTTCCGTACATGGCGCATGGCCGCAGCGGAGGAAGGACTGAGGCTCAGGGTAGGCCGCTGGAACATCCCGGGCAAGCCCATAGCCGTGCTGGTGGATTTCTCGCAGTTCATCCCGAAGAAGAACGAGATATTCACCTCGCTGTGGGAGAAGTTCAAGCTGGACTCCATATCCGGGCAATGGGACTTTATAGAGTCGGCCCTGTTCGGCTATGCGGCCGGAAAGGTGATAGAGAGTTTCGTGCGCTTCAATCTCCAGCCGCATCACAAGGTCGTGGCTCATTTCCACGAGTGGATGACCGGTGCCGGTATCCTTTATCTCAAGAGCGTGAAGGCTCATGTGGCCACTATCTTTACCACACACGCCACGGTGACGGGACGCTGCCTGGCCTGCAACAACGTGCCTCTGTATGACTCCCTGTCCAACTGCAACGCCGATGAGAAGGCCCGCTATTACAATGTGACCGCGAAACATTCCATGGAGAAGTGCGCGGCCTTGAACGCGGACGTATTCACCACGGTAAGCGACATTACGGCTACGGAATGTGAGAAACTGCTGGGCAAGAAGGTGGACCTGATTACGCCCAACGGCTTTGACAACGGAATCGTGCCGCCCAAGGACAAACTTCAGAAGGCTGCCGCGGAGGGCAGGAAAGTCCTGCTTGACCTGGCCGGTGCCATGTGCGGAGAGGACTGCTCCGATGCGTTTATCCTGGGTATAAGCGGCCGCTATGAGTACAAGAACAAGGGCATAGACGTATTCCTGGACGTGCTGGGTAGACTGGGCAACTCCGGCTACAGCGGCCGTACAGTAGTGGCGTTCATCATGGTGCCCTCCGGTCACAACGGTCCGGACAAGGAGCTGGCGGCCAAGCTTGCCGGCAACGGCTCCGATTACCGTACTCTTACCACGCATCAGCTCCAGGACCCCGATTCGGACATCATCCTCAACCGTATGAAGGCCCTGAATCTGGTAAACAGGGAGGGCAGCAAGGTCAAGGTGTTCTTCGTCCCTTCATATCTCAACGGAGACGACGGCATCATAGGCCGGAAATACTACGAGCTGCTGATGTCCATGGACATGACCCTCTTCCCTTCGTATTACGAGCCTTGGGGATATACTCCGCTGGAGTCCCTGGCCTTCGGTGTGCCAACACTGACGACGACTCTGGCCGGCTTCGGCCTGTGGGTGCGCAGCCATTACAATGCGGCCCATCCGTCCATCACCATAGTTCCCCGCAATGACTCCAACTACGGGCAGGTGGTGGACAATGTGCTCAAGGCCGTGATGGAGATGACCGCACTCTCCCCGGAGACCGTCCGTCAGTATAAGGACAATGCCGTAGAGGTATCGGAGATAGCTCTGTGGAAGCACAATATCTACTATTACAAGCAGGCCTATTCCCTGGCGATAGAGAGACTGGTGGAGGAGATGGGCGCCTTCCCCGAGTACAAGGAGGACCAGGTGCAGAACTATCACCGCTTTGAGGTGAACAGGCCGTCATGGAGCCGGATTCTGGTCACGAGGGACATGCCTGAGAGGCTCAAGGCTCTGGATGTCATATCGAAGAATCTCTGGTGGTGCTGGAACCAGGAGGCGATGGACCTGTTCCGTAGCATCAATGCGGATCTGTGGAAGGAGTGCGAGCGCAACCCCATAGCCCTGCTGGACAGACTTACGCTGGACGATTACAACCGCCTGGAGGCGGATACGGATTTCCTGGCCCGGATGGATGCCGTATATGATATATTCAACACCTATATGGACGGCAAGAAAGACCGCAAGTCTCCCTCTATAGCTTATTTCAGCATGGAGTATGGTCTGGACACCTCCCTTAAGATATATTCCGGAGGTCTGGGTATCCTCGCCGGAGACTACCTCAAGGAGTCCAGCGACATGAAGGTCAGGATGACCGGTGTCGGTCTGCTTTACCGTTACGGCTATTTCAGCCAGAGACTTACGGCTCAGGGTGACCAGGTGGCCGATTATGAACCTCAGGACTTTTTCAAGATACCTGCCATGCCTGTACGCGACGGGAGCGGCAACTGGAAGACTGTCTCTATAGTGTTTCCGGGCCGTACCGTGCATGCCAAGATATGGAGGGTGGATGTAGGCCGTACCGAGCTGTATCTGCTTGATACCGACTTTGAGGACAATCTGCCGGAGGACCGTCAGATCACGCATCATCTCTACGGAGGTGACTGGGAGAACCGACTGAAGCAGGAGCTTCTGCTCGGCATCGGAGGTATACGTGCCCTGAGGACTCTTGGTATCCAATGCGACATATATCACTGCAACGAGGGACATGCGGCCTTTATCGGACTGGAGCGACTGCGGGAGTACGTGGCTCAGAACCTTTCGTTCTCCGAGGCTATGGAGCTCGTCAGATGCTCATCCCTCTTTACGACCCATACTCCGGTGCCGGCCGGACACGATGCCTTCAGCGAGGATATGCTCAGAACTTATCTCAATCATTATCCCCAGAGGATGAAGATTGACTGGGAGACCATGATGGCTCTCGGCAAGATCAATCCCACTGACCGTAATGAGAAGTTCTCCATGAGTAACCTGGCCTGCAATCTTTCCCAGGAGGTCAACGGTGTCAGCTGGATGCACGGTAAGGTCAGCCAGCAGATTCTGGGCGGTCTTTGGCCCGGCTATCTGCCTGAGGAACTGCACATAGGCTATGTGACCAACGGAGTGCACTATCCCACATGGACGGCTCCTCAGTGGAAGGAGATTCACGCCAAGGTGTTCGGCCCCGAGTTTGCCGACCACAAGTACGACAAGAAATGCTTCGAGGGCATCTACAGTGTAGATGACAGCGTAATCTGGAATGTACGTAACGAGCTTCGTGCCAGGATGATAGAGGTGGTCAAGAAACGTATCTCCAATACGGATATATCCAGCCACTACTCGCCTCATCAGATAGTGACCATCCTGGACACTCTCCGCTCCGATGTGCTGACCATAGGATTTGCGCGGAGGTTCGCCACCTACAAGAGGGCGCACCTGCTGTTCCGTGATCTGGACCGTCTCAATGAGATAGTCAACAATCCTGACCGTCCGGTGCAGTTCATCTTTGCCGGCAAGGCTCATCCGGCCGACAAGGCGGGGCAGGACCTGATCAAGCGTATAGTAGACATATCCAAGATGCCTCAGTTCATCGGCAAGATAGTCTTTGTTCCCAACTACGACATGAATCTGGCCAAAGCTCTTGTACAGGGCGTGGATGTGTGGATGAATACCCCTACCAGACCACTGGAGGCTTCCGGCACCTCTGGAGAGAAGGCCGCCATGAACGGTGTCATGCATTTTTCCGTGCTTGACGGCTGGTGGATAGAGGGCTATAAGAAGGATGCAGGCTGGGCTCTTCCCATGGAGAAGACCTACGATGACCAGAACTTCCAGGATGAGCTGGATGCGGCAACCATCTACAATATCATCGAGAATGAGATAGCCCCTGGCTACTATGACGAGAGGGATAAGAGGACCGGCGTGCCGACACAGTGGGTTAAGTACATTAAGAACACTGTCGCGCTCGTGGCTTCCAATTTCACTACGAACCGGATGCTCACAGACTATATGGAGAAGTACTATATGCCTCTGTACGCCAGGACTCTGAAACTCAATGCCGATGACTGCGCCGTGGCCAAGGAGATAGCTTTCTGGAAGAAGAATATCCGCCACAGCTGGCAGCATATCGAGATAAAGGACTATGTGCGTCCTACGGACTCCAACGACCAGCCGATGCTCGGCAAGGAGAGAGTCTTCCGGCTGGAACTCTTTATCGGAGACATCAACCCTCATGACATAGGTGTTGAGCTGGTATGGGCGGAGCAGGACCGCAAGGGCGTGTTCCATGTACGCAAGTGCTTCACCTTCGACTATGAGTCGGGCGGGGACGGTACGGCCAGATACGTCTGCCGTCTGCTTCCTACCGCGACAGGTGTCTACTATCTCACAGTCAGGGTATTTGCCAAGAATGATCTCCTGCCTCACCGTCAGGACTTAGAGTTGGTGAGATGGTTGTAGCCGCTACGGGATTCTTCGACGGAGTTCATGCCGGACACCGGGCCGTGCTTCAGGTGCTGAAGGACACGGCCCGGGAAGAAGGCGAGGAGAGTGCGGTGATAACATTCTGGCCGCATCCGCGGAACGTCCTGCGGCAGGACGCCTCTGCTTTTCATCTGCTCAATACTTTGGAGGAGAAGAAGTCTCTGATACTTGGATTCGGCATAGACCGTTTTTACGTCATACCGTTCACCAGAGACTTCAGTCAATTGGATACGGCTGATTTTATGAGGAAATATCTGGTGGAGCAGTTCCATGTGGATACTATTGTTATCGGTTACGATCACCGTCTGGGACGCTCCTCTACGGCATCAAGGGAAGAGCTGGCGGCCATTGCATCTACAGTCGGGCTGCGCACCCGCATCGTGGAGGAGGTTCACTGCGAGGATAGGAAAGTCAGCTCCACTCAGATCCGGAATCTGCTTGCAGCAGGAGATGTGCAGGCAGCCGCTCAACTGCTGGGCTACCGGTACTCCCTGTCCGGAATAGTGGTGTCCGGCAACATGCTGGGCCGGACCATGGGGTTCCCTACGGCAAATATGCAGCTCTGTGAGCCCTTGAAGATGGTTCCTGCCGATGGAGTCTATGCTGTCTGCGTGGATGTCTCCGGGCAGCGTCACAGGGGCATCTGCAACATCGGAACCCGTCCCACGGTATCGGAGGGCAATGTCCGCACGATAGAGACCAATATATTCGGCTTCAGCGGGAACATATACGGCCTTGACATCCGCGTTGGGTTCGTGGCCCGCATACGCGACGAGCACCGTTTCGCCTCCCTTGACGACCTGCGGCTTCAGATGGAGAATGATAGGAAAATAGCGGAGAAAATGTTATCTTTGCCGGGGAACGTATAAATTGACGCAAATGGAAGACTGGTTAGGTATTATTTTGGGAATTTTGTTTATTCTGGGGCCTGCTCTGCTGGATAAGAAAAGCAGGAAGAAAAAGAGTGGGAAGATGCGTCAGCCGCACCAGCCGCCTTATGTGGAGGCACCGGAGGAGATGGAGGCTCCGCAGTCCGAGATCAGGCCTGTGTACGTTCCGGTCTCATCAGAGGAGTCGGTTTTTAGCTCAGAGGAAACTGTCTTGCAGGATGGGCGGCCAGTATACCTGACGCCGGACACTGTGCAGGAGAGGGAGAGTCCGCAGCCCATGTCTCAGGCGCTGCCGGATAAGCAGGCAGCCGTACCCGTAGGGGACACGAAGTCTCATGCCGGCAGGAAGCGCCGTATCAACGGGCGTGACATGATTATTTATTCTGAGATACTGAAGCCGAAATTCTAAATTTTGTAGTTTTATTTAAAAATATACTTATCTT
>DGYFR06201__coassemble_1386_pt1 | contig 12956 bp, 11 predicted proteins | sample DGYFR06201__metabat2_high_PE_051 | metagenome-assembled genome bin DGYFR06201 | reverse complement strand
ACCGTGTAGAGAGTTATGACCATATTGCCTGATAACTCTGTTTGCGAGCTGGAGTACACTGTCGTAGTCGCTCCTGCTGTAATATAGGTGTGTGAGCAGTTCATAGGCAGACAGGATGCAGGTTGTGTCTTTATATTCCAGTGCCATAGACAGCCCTTTTTGCAGATGTTCCGTTGCGTTCTCAGTTGAGTCATACATCAGAACTCTGGCAATGGATAGATGTGTGTACATAATCCTCTCGGTCAGCTCAGCGCGGTAAAAGCATTCGAGTGCCTTGCCGTATCTTTCGACAGAAGTGCGGTTGTCAAGTATATTGTCCTGATAAAGTGCTGCGATATGGGTGTGGAGGAGGCCGAGCTGCTCCAGGTCGCCGGAGTGTTCGAGGAGGGGCTCGGCCTCCTTGTAGGCGAGCATGGCCCCGTCCGGGTCCCCGGATTCTGTGAGGACGGCACCCTGCATGACGAGTGCCCTGGCCAGTCTGTCCTCCGGCCCTTTGCGACGGTAGTAGTCAACGGCCTCGGATATGGCTGTGTTCTCAGCCACGGGCAGGTAGCATTTGTACTCGGCTTCAGTACGCAGCAGGGTGTGGAAAACTCTGTCAGCACGCGGGAGTCTTGCGGCATCAGAGCTGTCTATGGTCATGAGGGTGTCGAGGGCGGCCTGCGGGGCAGCCGTGATGAGCGAGTCCGCTGCGGCCATGGTGAGGCGTGCCTGCGCGTTTCTGTCAGAGCAGGATAACACAACCGGCAGCAGGGAGATGGCTGTCAGGAGTATAAGCGGAGCGAGACGGTGTGTACGCGGAGTTGCCATGTGCCAAAGGTAGCAAATATTTTACTATTATGGGCAGCATGGGCTTGCGTAGTCCTGCGGCGGGAATTTATCCTACCAGCCAGACCATGACGTGACCGTCGAAGACCTCGTAGTTGAGTTCGAAAGTTTCTTCCTCTCCGTCTTTATGGATGAAGGTAGCCTCCAGCTCTCCCTCGTCATGTGGAGTGAAACGCTCCACCTCTATTTGCCGGGCGAAGTCAACGCCGTTGCGCGACATCCTCTTGAAGATGGCCTCCTTGGCGCACCAGTAGATGGCCAGCTGCTGGTTGGTGTTGTGGTCCGAGAGGTCGTCCTTCTCGTCTTCGGACAGGGCCTTGCGCTCCACCGCCGAGAAATCCCGGTCCAGACTCTCGATGTCGATGCCGACACTTTCTTCGGGATGGGCAATGATGGCTACAAAACGGGCGCAGTGCGAGATGCTTATCTCCACGGCGCAGTTCTGCAGGTAGGGCTTGCCGTTGTCGTGGTGGCCCAGATACAGCTTTTCAGGGAACATCACGTTGAGCAATGCCCTTACAGCAAGTTTTTCCTTACGCCGTACCGGGCTGCTGGTTATCTGAAGATCTTCAAGCTCATCGCTGGGGATAGGGGCGCACAAGCGGCGCAACTCGTCTTCGTCCTCGGAGATTTCCCAGACGCATATCTCCGCTCCGTTTTCTAAATTCTCTCGTTTATATAGACCCATTTCGGATAAATCGGATAAAACAGGTTACAAAGAAAAGCACTTATCTGCGAACTGCCAAATATTTTTCCAACATCAGTACCGGATTGTAGGACAGCTTGGCCTTGCGCAGTCCCTCGTCCCCGGCGTCATCCTCCCTGTTGACGTATCTTAGGCCTGAAGCCTCGTGAGCCAGGAAGCACTGGTTGATCATCGGATATGCCCCGGTGACGTCGGAGAAGGCCTTCTCCACATGCACGATGAAGGTGTCCGAGTTGAGCCGCTCGCCGATGGTGTATGCCACGATGCGTCCGCCGGAGCGCAGGATACCGCCTTTGAGCCCGAGCGCAACGAAGTCCCGCAGGGCTATGCGTACGGCGCAGGCCTCCATCTGCATTGACTCGTTGTGTAAGCAGCCGTTCATGGCGCACCACTCGTCCGTCATTGCGAGGCATTCTTTCAGCTGGCTGGAGCATTCTGACGGATTGTCGGACAGTATCCGCTCGTAGGACCAGTCCGGATTCTGAGTCTTGAAGCGGGAGATGAAGTTGCGTTTGGGCTGGTATTTCTTTCCGGTGAGGGATATCATCCGGTCGGTCTCGTAGATATAGTCGAAGGACTTGCGCACCGATGTCAGCTCGTACTGCCCGGGGAAAGCCTTCTCTATGAGTTCCTTGGTGCCGGCTGTTGCCCAGAAGACGGGCTTTCTGCCTATGGCCTCGGCATCTTCCTCCAGTATCCGCAGGACTTCCTGCACGTCTCCACTGCCGGCGGGGAAGATGTAGTTGGCGCAGCCCTCATCCCCGTCGGAGCGTATCAGCAGCCAGTCGCGGTACCGGGCGATGCGGGTCCCGAACATGCCGGCCCATATGTACAAGGTCGTGAAGCAGTATTCGGTGGCGCGGTAGTCAGAAACGGCAAGGAGTGGGTCGGCCCACTCCTTGTCACTCAATTCTATCTCCTTGAAATCAATCCGGTTACTCATAAAGCCACTGGCTGAGGATAGACTTTATCTCTTTCTGAGTCTCCTCCGGGAATGTGGCTATGCGTGTGCGGTGGCTTCCTCCCGGCTGGACAAAGAACTTGATGTTGTCCTTGTGAGGGTCTGCGGGCATGACGGCTGACCAGGGATCGAACTGTCCGTATATGAAGAGCATCCTTGCATCGGTGGACAGCAGGAACGCTGATATCTTGTTGTAAAGGTAGTCACTGAACTCCAGATCAACGCCCTGGGGCAGCATGAGCTTCTGGAGGTAGTTCTTGGTGTTCTTGATGCTGAAGTACTTCCTGTACTCCTTGAAAGGCTTCATGTCGTAGCCGTAGTATCCAAGTTCCTTGGCGGCCTGAACGAAGAAAGGCGATGTGGTGCTCCATGTTACGAAGTACTCGGGGGAGCAGATGGCCATCATGTAGTCGAACACTTCCTTGTCAGAGGCATCTTTTCCCGGTATCTGTTCCACCGGATAGCCCCACTGCCAGAAAGCGAACGAGAACTCCAGTACTCCGAAGTCGTAGACCTCGTCTGTCGGGACGTTGAACTTGTAGTTGTTGGCATTGCAGACCGAGTCAAAGGCAGGCATCAGACGCTCCTTGCGCAGCAGCAGCTCTGACTGGAAGTTCTTTACTGCCTCTCTGTCGGCTGGAGAACCGACAGAGGTCTCAATGAACGGCTCATGCCTGCCGTCATGCAGGGCACGGCAGAGCGGGCCTACGTAGGGCACTGAGAAATCCACGTCGTCAGGATAGTACGTCCTGTATATCATGGTGTTCTGGCCGCCCTTGCTGATGCCTGTGGATATCCATTTCCCATCGAGGATGTCTTTGAGTGCGGTCACCACCTCGTGAATGTCGGCGGCTGCGTTGGGAGCGTTCATGTAGTCCCAGTTGACATCTTCGGGAGCCTCTCCGGGGTAGGGCGTGGACTCCAGGAAGTAGCGGTGCTCGACGACTATGTTGTTGGTGTTGAAGATAGTGGATATCTCGTCACGATAGGATGGGACGAAAGCGTACTGTGCTCCGTAGCCCTCGGTGACTACGACAGTGGCGCTGTCCGGGTGTACTATGCCGACCACAACCCTTTGGGTGAAAGTGCCTTCTGACGGGTCCTCGTGGTTGATAGGCTGCTCGAAGATAACCAGATATTTTTCAGGAAATTTGGTGCTTTCCATTTCCTGCACGTCCTTGACGTGGGGCAGGGCGGCGATGCGGTCTGCCAGAGTAGCCTCCTGTGCCCTGAGCTGTATCCCGGTGACAGAGAAGACCAGCATTGCGATAGAAAGAAATGTAAGTCTGCGCATATTGTTGTTCTGTAGGATTAATGTTGCGCAAATGTAAGATATTTTTCGGTAAGATGGATGCTGCCGAAGGTCAAATACCTCTATCTGTGACAGCATGGGTGCTATGCGGCAGTGCATGCCGTTGTGCAGGGGCAGACTCAGACGCCCAGGGTGTCGCTGACGGTTTTCCAGTCCCCGACGGTGCCTGTCTCCGAGGAGAAGGACGCCCCGATGCGTATGACCTGACGTCCGTCCGCTCCGTACGGCCTTGCGTAGCCCCGCTCCTCAATCTGGGCCAGGGCCTCGTCCGCCGTGCCGTCCAGCTTGAACTCGAAGATGTAGACGTATTTCGGGGTCTCCACCACGCAGTCTGCCCGTCCTTGGCTGGAGTGGTGCTCGGCGCGGACTGTGTAGGTGCCCAGCAGGCGGAATATCAGGTAGAATGTGTACTGGAAGTAGCGTTCCCGCTCCCGTTCGTTTTCCTTGCGCCGCGCTGTGTAGGGGATGTCCGCGAGAAATGCGGTCAGAATGTCCTTCAGTCTGTCCGTGTTACCGTCCCTCATGGACATGACCATGCTTCTGACAGTGCCGTCGGCATCTTTCTTGGATGCAAAGTATCCTGACGCTGCGAGTGACAGGAATCCCTGCTGTACCTCCTTGTTCGGGAAGTCGAGCAGGAAAGAACCGAAGTCCTTGTCGAAGTCCTTGATGGTTAGGTATCCGCTCTGGTAAATCATCGGGAGGGGCTTTTCCACCGTGGCCTTGTAGTCCACGAACTCCCTCGGCATGTAGTACTTCCCCGTGAGTTCGTCCAGGTTTTCATCGGATTGTGCGAGTAGCCTCAGCAGATATTCCGGGGAGCCGCTGGCGAACCAGAAGTCCCTGATGTTGAGCTGGGCAAAGGCGTTCAGGAGGCTGAACGGGTTGTAGATATCGGTCATCTCCTCGCAGAAATGATAGCCGTCATAGTTCCGCTTAAGCATGGCCAGTATACCATCCCAGTCGGTCTTGAACTTTACTGCCATCTCCTTTATAGGCTCGGCGAAATACCGTTCCATCTCCTCCTGGGTGATGCCGCACAGGGCCTCATACCGTGCGTCCATGCTGATATCCTGCGGCTGGTTGAATCCGCTGAACACGCTCACCTGGGCGAATTTCGTGACTCCCGTCAGCAGCACGAACTGCAGGTCGTTGTCCGCCGCCTTGAATACGGAGTAGAATCCCCTGAGCACCTCCCGGTTCCAGTCCTCCAGCGGCCTGCGCTGACCGCCCACCTCAATCGTGTAGTCCGTATCCATCACGTCCAGCAGCGGCTTGTCGTATTCGTCGATGAGCACAACGCACCGCCTCCCGGTGGCTTCGTGGGCCTTGCGCAGGACCTCCGCAAAGCGGCCGCCCACGTCCAGGTCCCTTGCCGGTCGACCGTAGACTTCTTCCCATCCCGCCACCGTGGCCTCAATCTTCCGGTCCAGAACGCCTCCTTCCGTGAAGTTGCTGGAATTGAAGTCAATGTGAAATACCGGGTATTGCAGCCAGTCCTTTTCCAGAGCATCGATGGCCAGTCCCTTGAACAGCTCGTGCCTTCCGAGGAAGTAGTTCTCGATCGTGGATACGAGCAGACTCTTCCCGAACCGTCTCGGACGGCTCAGAAAATATATTTTACCGCCCTTGGCCAGTCTGTACACCAAATCCGTTTTGTCAACATAGACGTATCCGTCATTGCGCATCTGTTCGAAACTCTGAACTCCTATGGGAAATTTCATCATGGCCGTATCCTCCGTATTTTCCTACAAAAGTAGCAATAATACTGGAAAATTCAGGTTATTCCTATCGGAAAATGCCGTAGACGGCCGAGCCGCTGCCGCTCATGGAGGCGTAGACCGCGCCCTCGTCGTAGAGGGACTGCTTGATGCGGGCCAGCTCCGGATGCAGGGCAAATACAGTGGTCTCGAAGTCGTTGAGGATCCGGCCTTTCCATTCTTCGACCGGGAGGGTATCGAGAAGATTGCCCAGACCGCGTCCCGAGGGATCGGGGGTGAGGTAGGCGTAGGCTTCTGAGGTGGAGACGTGGATGCCGGGGGCAATGACCTTGATGCGGTATTTCTCCCTGAGCTGTGCGACGGCGGGTGAGTCGCAGGGGGTGAGAATCTCTCCCCGGCCGCTGCCGTACATGGGCCTGCCGTAGATGAAGAAGGGGCAGTCGCTGCCGAGGCGGGCGGCATATTCCGCCAGGCGGTCATCGCTGAGATTCAGCTTGAACAGCCCATTGAGTCCGCGTAGGACCCAGGCCGCATCGGACGAGCCTCCACCCATACCGGCTCCTACCGGGATGCTCTTGTGGAGATACATCCCGACCGGGGGCAGGTCAAACTCCCTTTGCAGCAGGCGGTAGGCCTTGACGCACAGCTCTTTCTCCAGATCGTCTCCCGGCAGTCCGTATGGCAGGCCGAAATAAGTCATCGAGACGGAGTCCGCCTCGATGATTTCCAGAATATCCGTATGGCTGTCTACGGGATAGAAAAGTGTCTCGATATCGTGATAGCCGTCGCTTCTGCGGGCTGTCACCCTCAGTCCGATATTGATCTTAGGCTGCGGATAGAGGACGATGTTCATGGCATCAACCGCATTTTCCGTGGCCGCAGTCCTGACAGATCAGGCAGCCCTCCTGGTAGATGAGGTTGGTCGAGCCGCATTTCTCGCATTTCTGCCCGGTCTCGTCCTTGGTGCCGTTGGGGATGTACTGTTTCAGGGCGCGCTCCACTCCGTTCTTCCAGGTGTTGATGCTCTCGTCGTCGAGGTTGAGTCCCTTGACGAGGTTGAGGATGTCCACGATGGGCATGCCGTTGCGGATGACGCCGGAGATGAGCTTGGCGTAGTTCCAGAATTCCTGGCGGAACATATGGGAGATACCTCCGAGTACTCCGGGATAACCGTAGCGGTCTGTATAGTGGAAATCGTAACGGCTGGTGCCGTCCTCCATTTTTTCCTTAACAATGCGTCCAGTGGTGATGGCTACAGGCAGGTTGCGGGAGTCATCCACCATACCGGTGAAAATCTCGTATGGCTTGCCGTTCTGCTTGCCGACGAAAGCTATCCACTGCTCGTTGCCGTTCTTGAAACGGATTACGTCGGCCTCGAGGGACTTGGGTCTCTTCTTGGGCTTGATGACTCCGGCTCCGTCCTTGGCCGATACGAGTACGCCTGTCCTGGAACCGTCACGGTAGACGGTAACGCCCTTGCAGCCGGACTCCCATGCCGTACGGTAGACTTCTGCCACCATATCCTCCTTGATGTCGTGAGGAAGGTTGACGGTCACGCTTATCGAGTGATCCACCCATTTCTGCAGCTTGCCCTGCATCTTCACCTTAGCCACCCAGTCGATGTCGTTGGATGTGGCCTTGTTGTAGGGGGATTTCTTGACGAGTCCGGCTATCTCCTCCTCGCTCATCTGCTTTACCTGTTCTATGTCGTATCCGTTGATGCGGCACCAGGTGAGGAAATGATGATGGAACACGTAGTACTCCTCGAAACAGTCGCCGTTCTCGTCCTTGAATGCCACCACTGCGTTGAGGTCATTGGGATTGACCTTTCTGCGCCGTTTGTAGAAAGGCAGGAATACAGGCTCTATACCGGATGTGGTCTGGGTCATCAAGGAAGTGGTTCCGGTAGGGGCTATGGTAAGCATGGATATATTGCGGCGGCCGTAGCGGACCATATTGTCGTAGAGATCCTCGTCCTCCTTGCGGATGCGGGCGATCATAGGGTTGTTCTCCTCTCGCTTGGCATCGAAGATGGGGAATGCTCCTCTCTCCTTGGCCATGTTTACGGACGATGCGTAAGCGGCCAGAGCAAGAGTCTTCTGAACTTTTACTGCGAAGTCAATAGACGCGTCGGAACCGTAGGTCAGGCCCAGAGCCGCGAGCATATCGCCCTCGCCGGTGATGCCGAGTCCTGTACGGCGTCCACCGAGTGACTTCTCCCGTATTTTGATCCAAAGCTCGTATTCAGTGCGCTTGACATCATCGTCCTCGGGGTCGCTCTTGATCTTGTCGAGGATGGCCTCTATCTTCTCCATCTCCAGGTCTATCAGATCGTCCATCAGCCTCATGGCCTTGGTGACATGCTCCCTGAACAGGTCAAAGTCAAACGAGGCCTCGCGGGTGAACGGATTCTTGACGTAGGAGTAGAGATTCATGGCTATCAGCCTGCAGGAGTCGTAGGGGCAGAGGGGTATCTCTCCGCAGGGATTGGTACTTATGGTCTTGTAGCCCAAGTCTGCGTAGCAGTCGGGAATCGACTCGCGGATGACAGTGTCCCAGAACAGGACACCGGGCTCGGCGGACTGCCATGCATTGTGTATGATCTTTTTCCACAAGGCGGCGGCGTCGATCTCCTTGGTCACTCTTGGACTGTCCGAGTCAATCGGGTATTTCTGTATGTATGGTTTGCCACTGAGTGCGCAGCGCATGAATTCATCGTCAATCCTGACGGAGACATTGGCCCCGGTCACTTTGCCTTTCTCGAGCTTGGCATCGATGAAGTTCTCGGCATCGGGGTGCTTAATGGATATGGTCAGCATGAGTGCTCCGCGGCGTCCGTCCTGGGCGACCTCACGTGTGGAGTTGGAATACCTTTCCATAAAAGGAACGACTCCTGTAGAGGTGAGGGCGCTGTTGAGCACCGGACTTCCGGTAGGACGGATGTGGGAAAGATCGTGGCCCACACCGCCTCTGCGCTTCATAAGCTGCACCTGCTCCTCGTCTATCTTCATGATACCTCCGTAAGAGTCAGCCTCGTGCCTGTTGCCGATGACGAAGCAGTTGGACAGGGAGGCTATTTGGTAGTTGTTGCCGATACCGGCCATAGGACCTCCCTGGGGTATGACATATCTGAAGTCTTTGAGCAGCCCGTGGATCTCGTCAGCTGACATCGGGTTGGGATATTTGGACTCAATTCTGGCGAACTCGTTGGCCAGTCTCCAGTGCATCTGGTCAGGGGATGTCTCATATAGGTTGCCGAAGGAGTCCTTCATGGCGTATTTGTTAATCCATACGGAGGCTGCCAGCTCATCTCCGTGGAAATACTCCCTGCCTTCCTTCAAGGCTTCATCGTAAGTATTGGTATTCATGCTGTTATAATGGTTTTAGTCCAATCGAAAAGTTTTGCAAGTTATGACTTAAAAAGACTCCGGCAAAGTAAGTTCCGCTAAAGTTATCAACGGAGTTTTTAACAACAGTTGCGGCAGCAGCTGTTGCAGTCTGAGAATTCGCCTCTTAGCCTTCTTTCGGTCAGAGATGCCATTCTCTCTTTTAGCTCCTGAGAACTTATCTTGTCCAGTACGGCATATGCAAATGCCAGTTGCTGAAGCACTTTGGCTTCTTTCAGGGGAATGCCTCTGGACCGCATGTAGAACAGCTCATCCTCATTCATCCGGCCGTTGGTGGCTCCGTGCGAGCATTTTACATCATCGGCGTAGATTTCAAGCTGAGGCTGTGCGAAGGCGCGGGCATCCCGGTTGAGCAGGAGGTTGTGGCACTCCTGATAGGCCTCTGTCTTCTGCGCGTCCGGGAAGACGTGGATCAGTCCGCTGAAATATGCCGTAGCGCTGTTGTCCAGAATGCCCTTGAACAACTCCCTGCTGTGGCACTCGGGCACTTTGTGCAGGACATTAAGACTGTTGGATACTTTCTGCGAGCCGTCCACCAGGTACAGTCCGCTGATGTCGCAGTCTGCGTGAGGTCCGTCCAGGCTGATATTCATGCGGTTGTCTATCATTCCGCCATGAATGGTGAGGATGACGGCCTTGAGCGACGCGCCCTCGGCCAGATGGATGTCGTATACTGTGTTGTGGGTGGCGCGGTTGTGCTCGTTCTGCATGATGACGATATCTGCAGAGGCACCGTTCTCAACGGTGATGTCTACCTTCTCGTCAGTGCGGAACGGATCATCCGCAAATGTGTGAGAACAGAGTATGAGTTTGGCGGAGCTGCCTTCCTCAAAGTGGAAGCGGCTCTTCATCGATACGTCCTCGGGATGTTTTTCTGTCCTTATGCTGATGACCTGCAGGGCCTCTTCGTAGAGTTTGCCTTTTTCAAAGCGGATGTCAAGGGGCCTTCCGGTACCCTGGACTCCGCCGTCTATCATGAATATCTGGCGGCTGCCCTTGAGCGGCACTCTGCAGCGGAATCCGCCTTCTATATTGTGAACCGGAGCATATATATAATTGTCTGCCATGTGTCCGTCTCCTAACCGTTGATGATCCAGTCGTAGCCTCTTTCCTCTATCTCCTTGGCGAGCTCCTTGCCGGCGGTCTTGATGATGCGGCCCTTGTAGAGCACGTGTACCACATCGGGTACGATATAGTCCAACAGTCTCTGGTAGTGGGTGATGACGATGGCGGCATTGTCCGGCCTGCGGAGTTTGTTGACGCCGGTGGCCACTATTCTGAGCGCATCCACGTCCAGACCGCTGTCTGTCTCGTCCAGTATGGACAGGCGCGGCTCCAGCATGGCCATCTGAAAGATCTCGTTGCGTTTCTTCTCTCCGCCCGAGAAGCCCACGTTGACACCCCTGGATGAGAAGGACGGATTCATCTCCACTATCTCCATCCGGCTGCGCATCAGCTTTAGGAAGTCCGCGGCGTTCAGGGGCTCCAGGCCTCTGTGCCTGCGGTGCTCGTTGACAGCCGTGCGCATGAAGTTGACGTTGGTCACGCCCGGAATCTCGATCGGGTACTGGAAGCTCAGGAAGAGTCCTTCCCACGATCTTTCCTCGGGACTGAGCTCCAGGAGATTGTGTCCGTTGAATGTGACTTCCCCGGAGGTCACTGTGTAGTTGTCCCTGCCGGCCAGGACCGCCGAGAGGGTGGATTTGCCGGAACCGTTGGGTCCCATGATGGCGTGGGTCTCGCCTTCGCGTATTGTGAGGTCGATGCCACGCAGTATCTCCTTGTCGCCTACATTGGCATGCAGGCCCTTGATGTCGAGTAGTATTTTGTTATCTGCCATAATTTCTCCGTTTAGCAAACTGCAAAAATACAATAAAATCCGGAACTGCGTTACATCGGCAAGAAAGCACCGAGCGTCGGAGCGGTGTCAAGATTTGCGGGAAATCGGGGATTCGGCCATTGCAAATTTGCGGGAAATCGGGGAAAACGTATTTTTGTATCTGAAACAGGGCATGTTGATCTATGGGAAAAAGAGTTTTTTAATCGGTGGTTATGGTTAAGTGCCTGTTGAGAATATTGACTGCCGCCTTATTTGTTATGATGGCATGGAGTTGCGCTGACGACAGGCAGCGGGGCAGGATGCCCGGTGTGGACATTGTTTCGAGGCTGTCCGGTACTATGGCTGATGGCCGTTATTCAGAAGCGCTTTCCATTGCCGACACGTTGCTGCTCATGCCTGAGGATAGTGTGTCAGCCGAGGCCAGAAAAATAGCCCGTGGTTATAAAGCATTGGCTTACATCATGTCCAATAATCTTGACTCTGCGGAGAATTATGTGGCCGAGTTGACAGGTATGTTGAAGACCGACTCTGGCTCCCATTATAACACGGTGATAGGATATACTGCACTGGGAATATATGCGATAAAAAAAAGAACTGGATTATTCAAAGGCAATCGCTGGGTTCCACAAGGCTATGGAAGTGTCTGCAAGATACAATGACACTGTGAATCTGGCTGTAAGTCTGTGTAATCTTGCGGCTGTATATATGATAAGGAAAGACACTGCCGGGCTGAGGTATGCTGAGGAGGCCTGGCGCCTGAGCCGTCAGAAGGGCCAGCCGTACATGATGGCCAGTAGCGCCACGTCTCTTTCCAATATGCTGTTGCTGGCAGGACAGTATCATGACGCGCTGCGATATGTCGACACGGCGGAAGCGTATATTGTCGGAGATGGCGACATGCGGAGAAGATGCGAGTTGGGTCTGTAAGGGCGCAGGCGTTTTCGGCGCAGGGAAGACTACTGGAGGCAGGTGGCATTTATTCCAATCTACAAAGAACTCTCAATGAGGCAGGTGCGGATATGATTGTGAAGTATGGGGTGGCGTATGGCAGATTTCTTCTCGCACAAGGAGACTATCTCACAGCTGTCACAGTTCTGGAACAGGCTTTGTACAGTACCGGCATCTCTCACGAGGACATGTCTACGGTATACCTCCTGCTGTCAGAAGCATTCACCATGGCTGGCGATGATGGGCAGGCTCTGAAATACTATAAGATGTACCATGTGTACTGTGACTCTCTTGCCGTTCAGGAGAAGGAGATACAGTTCGGCAATATGGTCCGCAGCTACGAGCAGGTCAAGTATGAAAAAGAGATTGCGGATAGAGAATTGGCTGTGGAAAAAGCGAATAAGAAGGTTGCGGTATCTATCATAGTTGTGTTGGCTGTAGGTGTTACGGCTGTGGTGTTCTGGGTTATGTACAGCAAGACAAATGCTCTTTACCGCAGAATAGTGGAGCAGTACCGTCAGTACGAGGCCAAGGAAAGCCGTTTGAAGGAGCAGCACCGTTCCGGCTCCGGGGCGGAAGGGCAGGAGGAGTCGAAGGACAGGGCATTGTTTGACCGCATAGAGCAGTTGATGAGCGGGGAGAAAACCTACCGGCAGAAAGATGTCTCTCTGAATATGCTGGCGGAGATGCTTCATTCCAACAGGGCATATGTCTCCAAGGTCATCAACCGTTTCGCCGACCAGACATTTTCCGCCTACATCAATTCCAAGAGAATAGCCGAGGCCGTCGCTGTGCTCTCCGACCCCAAGGATGATACTCACTTATGGAAATCTCTCCGATACCCTTATCCTCGTTCAGGAGGCAGCTGTCAAGAGCTTCAATATCAATGTGACGGACAGCACCGTTTCCTCATTTGCCTACGAGGTAGTACCCGTGGACGAGAACAGGACCTATTTCACACAGGTGGTGGAAAAGGAGTATTTCGACAGTTTCAGCAGTTCTGATGAGTTCATACAGGCTGACATCGAGCTGATAAAGACCTATGCATCCGAAAACGGAATGACTTTCGAGGAGTGCCTGCAGCAGATGCTGAAAAAAGGAATGTTCTCCAGAGAACTTGTCAGACAGTTGTCCGGGAAGCAGTTCGTAATATATGCATTCGGTCTCGATTATACTGGGGCTTCTTTGACGGGACTCAATTCTCGCGAGGTGTCGACGGTGCAAGTAGAGCAG
>DGYFR06201__coassemble_1350_pt1 | contig 13243 bp, 10 predicted proteins | sample DGYFR06201__metabat2_high_PE_051 | metagenome-assembled genome bin DGYFR06201 | reverse complement strand
CTCGGGGATTTTATCTACATTTGTTGGCTTGAAATCTCACATACAATGACAGACCCATCGAAACGGGACACCGCAATCAAGCTACCCGCTACCTTAAAGGAAGCCGTACAGCTGGCAAAAGAGACAGACACCACGACATTGTGCAGTGCCGCTGCAAGAATTACCGCACTCCAGGCCCCAAGGCGGTTCGACCTGTGCTCCATCATCAACGCCAAGTCCGGCCGCTGCCCCGAGGACTGCAAATGGTGCGCCCAGTCGGCACACTATCATACCGGTATCGAGGAATACGGTCTGGTTCCCAAAGAGGAATGCCTGAGGCACGCCTCTGTCAACGAGGCATCCGGCATAGGCCGCTTCTCCCTGGTCACCAGCGGACGCAGGCTGTCTGACAGGGAAGTGGACGAGGTATGCGCAAGGGTGCGTTACCTGCGCGGCAACAGCTCCATCCGCATCTGCGCCTCGCTCGGGCTGCTCTCCGAGGAGAGCCTGCGCAAGCTCTACGAGGCCGGAGTCACCCGCTACCACTGCAACCTGGAGGCAGCGCCCTCCTATTTTCCCTTCCTCTGCTCCACACATACCCAGCAGCAGAAAATACAGACTCTGGAGGCTGCCCGCCGCGTCGGGATGGAAATCTGCTCCGGCGGCATCATCGGCATGGGTGAGACCGAGGAGCAGCGTATAGAACTGGCATTTACCCTCAAAGGGCTGGAAGTCCAGTCCATTCCCATCAACATACTTTCGCCGATTCCGGGCACCCCCCTGGAAAATACGCCACCCGTCTCCGAGGAGGAGATATTCAGGTGCATAGCACTTTTCCGCCTGATTCATCCTACTGCCTACCTCCGCTTTGCGGGAGGACGGGCCAGACTTTCGCGGGAGGCCGTCCTTAAGGCTATGCGCATCGGCATCAACTCGGCCATTGCCGGAGACCTGCTGACCACAGTGGGCTCAAAAGTGGCTGAAGACAAAGAACTCATCAAATCCGCCGGTTATGAAATCTGAAGAATCCCTCAACCCCAATTTCGACATATTCGACCGCGACCATCTGTGGCATCCATACACCTCTACCATCAATTCCCTGCCCACCTACAAGGTCCGCAGCGCGCACGGCTGCCGGATAACCCTCGAGGACGGTACGGAGCTGATCGAGGGCATGTCCTCCTGGTGGTGCGCCGTACACGGGTACAATCACCCCGTGCTCAACGAGGCCATACGCCGGCAGCTCGACAGCATGTCGCACGTGATGTTCGGAGGACTGACCCATGAGCCGGCCATCGAGCTGGGCAAACTGCTGCTTGGCATTGTCCCGCCGTCGATGAGCCATATCTTCTACGCCGACAGCGGCTCGGTGGCAGTGGAGGTGGCCATGAAGATGGCCGTACAGTATCAGGTAGCCGCAGGACATCCGGACCGGACCAACTTCGTGACCATCCGCACCGGCTACCACGGCGACACATGGAACGCCATGTCGGTCTGCGACCCCGTCACCGGGATGCACACCCTCTTCGGCTCTGCCCTGCCGGTGAGGTATTTCGCCCCGTCGCCGCACAGCCGGTTCGACGGCAGCTGGGATCCGCACGACATCGACCCGCTGCGGGAAATCATAGAGAAACACGGGTACGAGCTGGCTGCCCTGATACTCGAGCCGGTGGTGCAGGGAGCCGGCGGAATGCGCTTCTACCATCCCCGGTACCTGCAGGAGGCGGCCGCCATCTGCCGGGAGCACGGCCTGCTGCTGATATTCGACGAGATAGCCACCGGATTCGGACGCACCGGCAAGCTTTTCGCCTGGGAGCACGCCGGGGTGGAACCGGACATCATGTGCGTAGGCAAGGCCATCACCGGAGGCTACATGACCTTCTCGGCCGTACTGGCCAACGACCTGGTGGCCGATACCATTTCCTCCCACGACCCGAGGGTGTTCATGCACGGTCCCACCTTCATGGGCAATCCGCTGGCCTGCTCGGTGGCCATCGCCTCGATCAGGCTGCTGCTTGAGAACGGCTGGCAGGAAAAGGTACGCAGAATAGAGGCCCGGCTGCATGAGGAGCTGGCTCCGGCCCGGGAGCTGCCGTCTGTGGAGGATGTGCGTATACTCGGGGCCATCGGGGTAATCGAGATGAAACGGCCGGTGGACATGGCCTGGATGCAGAAACGGTTCGTCGAAGAAGGCATCTGGCTCAGACCGTTCGGGCGCCTGGTCTATACCATGCCGCCTTTCATCATAGAGCCGGAGGAACTGACTTTCCTCACATCCAAAATGCGTAAAATAGTCGGAGAAATACCGGAATGAGAGCAATATATGAGAAATATGCGGAAGATCTGGATGCTCTGAAAGTCTCGGGCAACCTGCGGCAACTGCCTTCCGGACAGCATGACGGCAAGTGGATTATCAATTCTGGGAACCGCCTGCTCAATCTGTCCTCCAATGACTACCTGGGGCTGGCCTCCAATATGGAACTGCTCCATGAGTTCCATTATCGGGTACAGTCCTCTGGAGAACAACTGCCCATGTCCTCATCGTCTTCCCGCCTGCTTACCGGCAACTTCCGGGTTTACGACACACTGGAAAAGCGTCTGGCAGCCATGTACGGCAGGGAAAGCGCCCTGGTGCTCAGCAGCGGCTACCACATGAACACCGGCATACTTCCGGCCATATGCGACCGGAGCACCCTCATCCTTGCCGACAAGCTGGTTCATGCCAGCCTGATAGACGGTATCCGCCTGAGCGGAGCCCGCTGCATACGCTACAGGCATCAGGACTACAGCCAGCTGGAGAAACTCATCGAAAAGGAACACTCAGACTGTGACCGTATCATCATAGTCACCGAGAGCATCTTCAGTATGGACGGAGACACTGCGCCGCTTCAGCGGCTGGTAGAGATAAAACGCCGCTGTGACAAGGTCATGCTCTACGTGGACGAAGCCCATGCCGTGGGTGTGCGCGGGGAAAGAGGACTGGGTCTGGCAGAGGAATGCGGCTGCATCGGAGACATAGACCTGCTGTGCGGCACTTTTGGCAAGGCTTTGGCCTCAGTGGGGGCCTATGTCATCTGCGACAGTATTATAAAGGAGTATCTGGTCAACAGAATGCGCACACTTATCTTCACCACCGCCATGCCACCGGTCAACGTAGCCTGGACTTTGTTCGTCATGGAGCGGCTCCACAGCTTCAAAGACCGCCGCGAGCGGCTGCTCCGACACTCGGAACGGCTTAGAAAAGTCCTTCACGACAAAGGTTCTGAGACTCCTTCAGCAAGTCACATAATTCCGCTCATCATAGGTCCGGCAACTGACACCGTTATTAAAGCGGAAGACATGAGGCGCAAAGGCTTCTATGTCCTGCCGATACGGCCTCCGACTGTACCTGAGGGCACTTCAAGGCTGCGTTTCTCCCTTACAGCCGACATCACTGACGAGGACATGGACAGACTCTGCGACAGCTTATGAGACACACCTTTCTAAGACACCATCCGAACAGCGCCGGACTGCTGCTCTTTTTCTCCGGCTGGGGAAGCGAGCCCTGTATGTTCAGCAACGGCATAGAGGGAAGCGCAGCATACGATATTCTCATGCTCTGGGACTACCGGGACATGGACTTCGACCTCGGGATACTGAACGGATACAACGAGGTACGGGTACTGGCCTGGTCCATGGGCGTATGGGCCGCCGGTAAGGCACTGGGTGGGGCCGACATGGTAAACGGCCTGAGGCTGGCTGTCAACGGTACTCCCTTTCCCGTGGATGACAGTAAAGGTATCCCTACGGCCATCTTTGACGGTACCCTCAACGGTCTTTCAGAGCGGACTCTGGCCAAATTCCGCCGCAGGATGTGCGGCTCGACGGAAGCACTGGAGCAACTGCTGTCCTGCGGCCTGACAAGAAGCGTGGACGAGCTGCGCGAGGAGCTCGCGGCTATCCGGGAGACAGAATGTTCCGCAGTCCATGAGACCTGTGACACGGGGCATTTCTTCTGGAGCCATGCCATTGTCGGCGCCCGCGATATGATATTCCCTTCTGCCAACCAGAAATTGGCATGGGAAAGCTCAGACGTACCGTCTACCCTGAAAGACATTCCGCATTATGACAGCAGTCTCTTCCGGCAACTGCTCTACAAGGAGGACTCATGGACAAACATCTGATACACCAGAGATTTGCCAAGTCCATAAGGAGCTATGCGGAGTATGCGCAGGCCCAGTCGGTCATCGCATCCAAACTGTGCTCCCTGCTGTCATCCGTCCTCACGGAAGAGCCAGGAAGAGTGCTGGAGGTCGGATGCGGCACGGGGACATTCACCCGCCGCTTCCTGCAGAAATTCCATCCGGAGGAATTGGTCCTCAACGACATCTGCCCCGAAGTGGTAGAAACGCTCTCCGACCTGCTTGCCTCTGCCGACACCGATACGGCATCCGATGGCGGTTCCCTTTCACATACGCCACTTGTCCGTTTCGTCCCAGGAGATGCAGAGCTGTGCCCGCTGCCAGGAGACCGGGACCTGATAGTATCCTGCTCGGTCATGCAGTGGTTCGAAGACCCGGGAGCATTCATCGTCCGCTGCCGGACTCTGCTGCGGGATGGAGGCTGCCTTGCCCTTACCACATTTGGACCTGACAACCTGCAGGAGATAGCCTCGGTTACCGGAACCGGACTAAGCTACCTCCCCCTGGAATGGCTTCACGGCCTGCTGACAGACGCCGGATTGAGGGCTGTTCTCGCCGAGGAGGAACACATCACCCTGAGTTTTCCTTCCCCGTCCGATGTCCTGCGCCATCTCAAGCATACCGGCGTGACCGGCATCACCCGTACCGCCTGGACTCCAGGCCGACTGGCCCGGTTCTCAGATGAATACCTGCACCGCTTCGGCACACCGGAGGGCAACGTCACACTCACTTACCATCCTGTCTACCTCATCGCCCGCTGTCCTATTCGGGAACATAGATAATCTCGCCGTTCTCCAGTTCATAAGCTATACCTACCCTCTTGCCTTTCCGACCGGACTTTGACTGGTCCTCGGAAGGAGTATAGCGGTCGATGGTCTGTCCCTGTTTGACGATGATCTCCATGTCCTCCTTGCCCGGGTTCTTTACCATCGTAAAATCCTCCGGGGACAGCATCTCGGTCATGTTGTAGCGGGTGACAAGGGCTACCATCAGGGCCACGGCAAACACCATGGCCACGTCAAACAGGTTGCCGACAACGCTCATCGGGTCGTTCTCCTCATCGCCCCCAAGCAGTCTTCTCCTTCTCATAGCACCTCCTCACCTGCTTTAACGGCAACCTGCTTCTCCACTCCTTCCGGGCACGCCTTAACTGCAGCGGCGCATGAGGCAGCATCAGTTACGGAACAGTCGTCCAGCACCTCGGACACGAACTCCAGCCGGTTCAGGTCCCGGGTGTACCACCTCTGCTTGACCTGCTGGGTGATGAAGCCTATCGCAGCGGAGAACAGTCCCACCACGGTCGTGGCAAAGGCCACCTGCATGTTGTAGGCCATCGAGCCTATGTCTCCAGTAGAAAGGCCTACCAGAGCCGGTCCCATAGGGATGAGCGTACCCATCAGACCCAGCATCGGACCCATCTTGGACAGGGTCTTGGAAGTACCTAAGTCCTTATCCGCCGCTATCTCATAGTCCGAGAGCAGCAGCTGCCTGTGAGCCTTGTCCTTCGTCGTGTCCAGCAGACCGGCCAGACAGCACAGCAGAGGTGACTTCGAGTTGGCGGGGATGGAAGCCCGCAGCTCTCCGGCAGTCTCTGGTGTCAGGGCCTCCACCTTACCCATGAAGAGACGGTCCACCTTGCGTATCTGCAGGTACTGTCCGAAAAAATTGCCGATCAGCAGCAGCGAGCGGAGGAAAAACAATATAAGCAGGACCACTACCGGTACGAGCAGTCCGTTGGAAATCCAGAAGAGGACATCGGAAATGTAGTTCATAAGTTCTAAAAGCTATTGATTTTTTAAAATGTTGTCTGTTTTTAAATTTCTGCCGTTTTTCAAAAAACGTCTGAAAGGACGGGCAGTCCTCACGAATGAGCCGGCAAGCACCCCGGCGGCAACGAGGCCGAGCACTCCCGCCATGGCCGTCCAGTCCACCTCGCTCACTCCCGCCACGGCTGTCTGGCCGTTGACAGTGGCTATCACCGCCACTATCCCCGTAAGGGCATTGGTCAGGAAGAACATCTCCAGGCGGCTCTCCTTGTCCGGGAAAATCCGGCTCATGAGCCAGGCCCCTCCGGCTATGACCGCGAAGACCACAGCTGCGGCACTCCAGGCCACCAACTGGAAGGATACTCCCGGAAAAGCAAAAATGAGATAGACTAAAAAGCTGAAGAGCACCCCGAATATCAGCACCCCGGGGAACCAGCGCAGAATGCGGTAGCCCCAGATGACTGACCTCTTCAGCCTTCCCGAGCTCATCAGATGCACCGAGAGCAGGCAGAAGGCTATCTGCAGGATGACTTCCAGGGTGATTATAACCGAGGTATCCAGCATCAGACCGGGATTGGAAAGCCACTCATCTATCTGGGAGCGGGACTGCCGGACGGCCACGGGCCACATCAGCCCGGTGAAAAGCGCGGCAGCTGCGGCATGAGCCAGCACCGACCACCATTTGTGCCAGGACTGCTTCAGCACGAAGTTGAAGCAGACCAGCACCATCAGAATTACGACTAAACTGTACATGTGCAGAGCCTCCTGAGATCAGATTCCACTGGACTTGCGGCGGCGCCTTATCAGCAGTCCACCTCCGATGAACAGGGCGACAACCAGCACTGCCACGGCTATATTGCTCACCAAGGTAGTATCCTTCTCTGTCTCGCCCTGCAGCCGGTCTTTCCTGAGCACCATCCCGTCGGAGGCGTCGCTGACCGAAGCCTCCCTTATCTGCCGGATAGCCCCGCGGTACTCTGAGGCCTCGGCCTCAGGCAGTGCGGAGGCGATGTAGTCCTGCAGGGCCGGATTGTCGCACACAAAGCCGGAGCACGAGGGACCGGACTCCTCAATCAGGCCGGTATGCAGCTTCGCGATATCCGCCACCTGCCCGGGCGAGGCCTCCCAGAGTCCCTTGCGCACCGACTCCAGCATGACCGCCGTAACCTCTTCAAGGGCAGCCGGATTGACCTCCTTGAAATGTTCCCGGACGCCGAGTCCGAACTTGTCCTTGACATACACCTCATAGATCTCGTCCCACACGCGGTCGTCGATGGCCTCCGGCTTCATCACATTCCATCCGAAGGTATTGGTGACGGTCTCCGCGATGGCCGACGCATCCCCCGCACCGCCCTTCATCTTCTCGGAGATGTAGGAAGGGTTGAATATGGTGGAACGGCTCTCCACCCCTATCGCCTCCTTCAGCTCCTGCATCCTCACCTTGTTGCGGTTGCGGTAGTCGCTGAGGTAAGCGTCCGGATCCTTGCCGGTAACTTCCCTGACTGCAAGGTTGAGCCCGCCCATGAACTCGTACACATGGTCCAGGCTCAGGGCGCCCCAGGTATTGCTCTGACGGGGCTGCACCACCGCGTCGGTACGGGAAAGCGCTGCCTCGAAGGCGTACCGGGCAAATTCCTCCCAGCCCTCCTCGCTGCCGTAGTAGGCTCCCATATTGTTCATATAGACCTGCGCAATCTCCGAGGAGGTGGTCCAGCGGTCAGAGGCGGTCACCATCCCCTGAATACCGGTGCCGTAATTGCCGTTCACCCCTCCGAAGACCCTGTAGGAGGACATCCGCCGGGCATCCGCCGGAGTCACCCCCTTCTCGGTGAGTATCCGCTCGGTCTCCCGGATGCCTTCGGCCACATTGTTCACATATCCGTCGTCCTTGGCCTCCGCTGCCATACGGACAGCCCTGTCTATCAGGAAAAGACGAGAGGCGGCAATATCCCTGAGCTGACCGCTGGTCTGCACCACCACGTCTATCCTCGGACGGCCCAGTTTCTCAGAGGGTATCAGCCGGATATCGGTCACACGGCCGAAACTGTCGTAGACCGGTTCCACTCCGAGCATATAGAATATCTGGGCAATGGTCGCTCCCTCCGTCTCAATGAACTCGCTGCTCCAGAGGGTATAGCTGACCTTGCGGGGCAGGGAGTCGCAATGCCGCTCACGGTAGAGCCGCAGGGTGTTCTCGGCTAAGGCCACACCCTTTTCCCAGGCACTGCGGGTCGGGGTCGCCTCGGCGTTGACCGCGAAAAGGTTGCGTCCGGTGGGCAGTGTGTTGGGATTGGCGACCGGATCTCCTCCGGGCGAAGGTGCGGTATAGCCGCCGTCGAGAGCATTGAGCATACTGCGCATCTCGATGGAAGGGCTCTCCATCAGAGCATTGCGGTAGTTGTGCACGTTGAGCACGGCCTGTTCTATCTCCTTCACCGCCCGGGCAAAATCCATCTCCTGCTGCGAATAGCTGTCCCTCTGCCCCATCTGCCGGCCTATCGCCGACATCATCTCGCTCATCCCCCGGACGGCAGCCGAGTCCTTCCTCAGCTGCTGCATTCCGGCCATCTGAGCCATCATCGACATCATGTCCGGCGGGGCCTCCATGGACTTCGCCACCGCCCTGGCATGCTCCAGCTCCTGCATGGAGATACCGGCTATGGAGCAGAGCTGCCGGTCATCCGCCGGACGGCCCTGAGCCAGCAGCCGGGCCACAATCCTCTTAGCCGGAGCCACATACTTCCGGTTGAACACCGACAGCTGCTTCTCCACTCCCTCAACGTCCTTGCCCTTGGCCCGGTCTATGCCGAGCAGTCCGTAGGCCACCGGTTCGGTGCTCATGGCATAGACGGTAGACTCTATCTGGGCCGGCTGATAAGGCTCGCCCATCACGTAGAGACGGCCGGTGACTTTCTCGGAAGCCAGTTCCTCGGCAAAATTCCCGATGCGCAGGATCTCCTCCCCCGTGTAGGGCACATCTTTAGAAAGAGTGTCCAGTCCGAGGTCCGAGGCTATGCCCATCTCTATTGTCAGTTTCTTGATTTTCAAGGCTATCTTCTCCGCTCCGGCTGCATCAGGCGACTCCCCGTACACAGCCTCGTCGTAGCGCGAGAGCTCCTGAGAAAGGTCGCGGTAGATTCCCCTCACATTGCTTTCCATGAAAGGAGCGGTGAGGTAGGACTGCAGTCCCGCGTATGCCCTCCGCTTGGCCATGACTCCCTCCCCCACGTTGGAGATGGTGTACAGGTAGAAATGCGGGACAGTGCCCACCAGGCGGTCAGGCCAGTCGTACTGGCTCAGGGCCACCTGCTTGCGGGGAGTGAACTCTAAGCTGCCGTGGGTACCGAAGTGAATCATCGCATCGGCCCCGAAGCCGTAGCGGGCATAGAGGTAGGCCGCTATATAGTTGTAAGGAGGCGCGGCATGGGTGCCGTGCACCATCTGGAAGTCGTTCTGACCGCCACCCGCTGCAGGCTGGGGCAGCAGCACCACATTACCCAACACAATCCGGGCCAGGGCCAGACGTCCGTCGCGGGACATATAGGGCCCGGGAAACTCCCCGTTCAGGGCCGCCACCTCGTCGCGAAGTCTCTGCGGCAGGGCCTTCGTACTCCATTCCGCGTATGTCGGAGCATCCACCCACTCGGGCTGACCCTCCTCCATGAACCGCGAGGCTGCCCCCTCGGCATACGAGCCGAACACCGCACCCCTGCTCTGGATCAGCTCCGCCAAAGCCTCCGGAGAGGAGGGCAGGCCGGAAACATTGTACCCCGCCGAGCGCAGGGCCGTCAGGAAATTGTACAGCGATGGCACCACCTCCATCCCGGAGGCCGTCAGGGCATTCTGTCCCGCCCCTTTGTAGTAGAATATGGCTATCTTCTTCTGGCTTTCGGGCTTGCGCTTGAGTTCCAGGTAGCGGTTCACAGTCTCGGTAAATTCCTCCAACCGCCCGGGAATGGCCTCCAGCCGCTGCAGCCCATCCCCGTCCTCGTAATGTCCGAAAAGTACAAACGGCCGGATGGCCCCGTCTATCTCCGGCGTCACCACGCTCTGGGAGAGGAATCCCCCGACCATGCCCATCTCATCCGCCTCCCAGTCGGAAACGAGGGTATTGACATTCAGTGGCGAGAAGAGGGGAATGTTGTACTTCCTGAGAAATTCCACAGTCTCGTCCCCTAAGCGGCCGTGCGCCATGTTGATCACCGCCGAAGGGGCTATGGAGTCCAGCTGTCCGTTGTCCAGCATGTGGCGGGTGCTGCGGACAGGATATACCACGTTGCCGGTTGCTTCGAGAGAGGCGATAAGGTCCGTGGGGTCGCCCATCTGTCCGGTGACAATGATGCGGGGAGAGTCTTCCTTCCACAGACCGTTGCTCCGGAGATAGGAGTTATAGGCGGCAATGGAGCGGAAGCCGTCCTCGCCTCCGCCTTTTTCCGTCAGCGCAGGATGGTAGATGTTCTCAACCGTATATTCCTCTGCAGGGGCTGGCTCCGGGGCACGGAAGCGCTTTCCGTCTATATTGCGGCGGATGAATGAGAGCATATTGCGGTAGTTGGCCGGACCTCCGTTGGAGAGATAGGCCCGGAGCTGAGGTGCAAGGACCGAATCCACCGTATTGATGTCATTGGCCGGATTGGTCACCATCGTAGAGAGTACGGGCAGGCCCCGCTCAGCGGCACGCTGAATCTCCGCACGCTGTTCCTCGGTGATCCTCAGCCCCATCCCGTTAATCAGCAGGATGTCGTAATGCCCTGCCTTGGAAGCGTCCTCGGGAGAGAGTTCATACAGCCTGACGGACGGATTGTCATTGGCCCTGGATATCTGGCCGAGCTGGAGCACCTGATAGTTGAGAAATGCCACCCTGGTGGGAGATGCCATATACGCCCAGAGTCCCCATAGAATGAGGACTGCAAGGATGGAAACCACGATATATATTATGATTTTTGCTGTTTTTTGAATCATGCGCGTTTTTATATTTTCTATTTTTTCTGAAAAAATTTCTCGATGTCCACGGACAGGGCCACCGCGACCGTGGTGCCGGTAGTGCTTGGGGTACTGCTGTAATAATACTTGGGACGGTAGTTGAACAGATTGTCCACTATCACGTTGAGATGGATACCCCTCCAGATGTCCTGCGAGACGGTGAGCTTCCATATCGTGTAGGCCGGATAGGTCTGCAGCTCCGTCTCTTCGTAGTCAGTGGCCGAAGTGTAGACCTCGGTGGTCACGGCTGAAAGCACTCTTCCGCTGAGAGCCACGTTGAAGCCGTAGTTCTTCCAGGACCTGCCGTACTCCACACGGGCCGTAGCCGAATGCGGCCTGGTCTGGGAGAGCAGGGGCTCTCCGGCACGTATCGCCTCGTTGGTGAAGGTGTAGGCAAGACGGGCGCCCAGACCGAACGGCAGGCGGGTAGACACGGAGACATCCACCCCCCGTACCTGCATCGGACTCATGTTGGTGTACATCATGCCTCCGAGTTCCTCGTTCCAGACAGTGGTGATGCGGTTGTCCACAAAGTTGTAGAAGCCTGATACAGAAGCGCTCAGATACTTCCAGTTGTACTCGGCCGAGACGGAGAGGTTCTCGCTAGACTCGGGCGACAGGTCCGGATTGCCGTAGATCATGAAGATACTGGCCATATCGAAGGACATGTACATCTCCTTCAAAGTAGGAGCGCGGAAACCTCCGGAATACGAGCCCCTGAAGGACCAGCCGCCGGTACGGTACATGATACTGAGCTTCGGGGAGAAATGGCTGAGCCGCTTCTGCGAGAAGAAGTCGTAGCGCAGGCCCCCGATGAGGTTCCAGTGCTCGTTGATATTGGTCTCTACCTGGGCGAACACATCCGCAGTATGCTGGATATAATAGCCGTTGTCCTCGAACTGATAGGACATCAGGTAGTCACGCATGTAGTCGCCTCCTACGATCATGGTACTCTTCCCGTCGGCGGTCAGGTCATAGGTGTAGATACCGCGGACGGTGTGCTGCACGTTGCTGTAGTCACGCACGTCAGTGCTGTTGAAGAGCAGCCAGTCGCTCTTGTCGTACTGGTCGAAGCCATATGAGAGCTCTATCCTGTTCCGGTCATTGACATCCCACTCCCCTTTCAGGCCTCCGCTGAAATCGCGGTAACGGTCTCTCGTATCGCTCTGCAGGTCCCTTTCCCGGAAGAAATAGCCGGCCCGGGCCGTGAACCGGAGTCCCTGCAGCGGCTCATACTGCAGACGCTCCTTCACGCTCCAGTTGTACCCGCCGTAGAACGTGCTGTAGTCACCCTCCGAAGGCATGGTGTAGGAGTCGATGCTGGTGTACTGCGCATTGGTGAGACTGTTGAACTTGCCTGCGATAAAGCCCACAGAGCCGCCGTAACGCTGCTCGTTGTGAGCTCCGTACCGGGCATTGACATTGACCTGCCAGGGCTCGGAGGCACCGGCGCTGATGAGATTGACCACCCCTCCCACCGCATTGGAGCCGTAGAGGGACGAAGCCGCGCCCTTGATTATCTCGACGCGCTGCACATTGTCCAGATTCAGACGGTTGTAGTCGATATTGTCCAGAGTCTCACCGGCCACGCGCTCCCCGTCCACCAGGAACAGGACCGAGTTGCCGCCGAATCCCTGCATATTGAGAGTCACCTGCTGGTCCATGGCGTATGAGAACTCGATGCCCGGAAGCTCCGACTCCAGCAGGTCGCCGATATTAAGTGCATCGACCCGCTGGATATCCAGACTGGTAATAACCCTTGTCAATATAGGGCTCTCCTTAAGTAACCTTGGAGTCCTGGTTCCGGTGACCACGACTGTCTCCATGTTCATAAGATCCTCCTCCAGCACCACATTCAGGATATTGTCATTCACTTCGCTCAGACTGATGTCCTGCGTAACATAACCCAAAAGGCGAAATCTGAGCATCTCCGCATCGTCAGGCACGCTAAGGCTGTATCTGCCGTCATCCCCGACTACCGCATAGGCTCTGTCATTCCCTACCACTGTCACGACAGTCCCGGAGAGGGCATCCCCATTTTTGTCCTTGACAGTCCCTGTTACAGTTATGGAAGGTGAGGCCCATATTGTCTGCACGGCCGACATAAGCACCAGCAGTGAAAATATTATCCTACTCATAGTCAGAACTCCACAGGATAGATATAATCAATTGTCATAAATCCCTTGACCTTACTGTCATTCATATAATTGTTCAGCTGCAGGGCTGCCGCTTTGCCGTCCTGAGTTTTAAGAACATAGACTCTGCCCGACATAGTGTAGACAGGCGGCATGGTGGAAGTATCCACATTGAGCCACTTGGACAACTCCGGATTAT
>DGYFR06201__coassemble_1278_pt1 | contig 13906 bp, 10 predicted proteins | sample DGYFR06201__metabat2_high_PE_051 | metagenome-assembled genome bin DGYFR06201 | reverse complement strand
CAAGGAATTCGGAGGAGAGAGACCTCTGTTCGCCTCTCACGACCTGCATCTGGACCACGTAACCATCCTGGAAGGAGAGTCCGGCATAAAAGAGTGCAGCAACATCATAGCAACCAACTGCCGTTTTGAAGGCAACTATCCTTTCTGGCACGTACACGGCTTTACCATCGAGAACTGCTATTTCGCCGTCGGCGGACGCTCGGCCCTCTGGTACTGCGACCACCTGAAGATGAAGGACACCATCATCGATGCCCCGAAAATGTTCCGCGAGATGAACGACATAGATATTGAAAACGTGGAGATCAACGATGCCGATGAGATTTTCTGGAAGTGCCGGAGCATCAACATCAGGAATCTAAGGCTGCATGGCGGCACCTACCCTTTCATGCTAAGCCGTGACATCTACGTGGACGGACTCGTCAGCGACAGCAAATACGTCTTCCAATACGTCAAAAACGCAGAGATACATAATGCCAGAATCTCCACGAAAGACGCCTTCTGGGAAGTTGAGAACGTAACTATCTACGACTCGGAGCTTAACGGCGAATATCTCGGCTGGCACTCCCGCAACCTGCGTCTGGTCAACTGCCATATCAGCGGCGAGCAGCCACTTTGCTACGCCCACGATCTGGTACTGGAAAACTGCACCTTTGATCCCGCCTGCGACCGCGCTTTCGAATACTCCACCCTCAAAGCAGACATCAGGGGCAGCATAACCAACATCAAGAACCCCATGTCGGGTCACATAAAAGCCGGCTCCATAGGTTCAGTCACGCTTGACGAGAATATCAAGGCTCCGGCTGACTGCATAATAGAAACAACAGACATACAATGAGATACGATTTCGACGAAATAGTCTCAAGGCGTGAGTCCAATTCAGTCAAGTGGGACAGCACGGCGGATGACGGCGTACTGCCCATGTGGGTGGCGGACATGGACTTCCGTGCTGTTCCGGCCGTCACCGAGGCTCTGCGCCGCAGAGTGGAACACGGGATATTCGGATACACCAGGGTTCCCGACTCCTATTATAAAAGCATCACTGACTGGTTCGGCCGCCGGCATGGATGGCGGATCAATAAAGACTGGATTGTCTACACTACCGGTGTAGTCCCTGCCATCTCGGCCATCATCAAGGCCATGACCTCTCCAGGAGACAAGATACTGATACAAGGGCCCGTCTACAACTGCTTCTACTCATCGATACGCAACAACGGATGCGAGGTCCTGAGCTCCTCTCTTATCTATGCGGACCGCACCTACCGGATGGACTATGATGACCTGGAACGCAAAGCCGCCGATCCGGCAGTGAAACTGATGCTGCTCTGCAACCCACACAACCCGGCCGGAAGAGTGTGGACCAGAGAAGAGCTTACCAGACTCGGGGACATCTGCTTCAGACACGGTCTCATAGTCATATCAGACGAGATACACTGCGAGCTGACCTTGCCAGGATACACCTATACTCCTTTTGCATCCATCAGTGAAGAATTTCAGAGACACACGGTATCCTGCATATCGCCCAGCAAGTCCTTCAACATAGCCGGTCTACAGATAGCAAACATAGTATGTCAGGACGAGGCCATACGCAACAGGATAGACAAGGCGATCAATATAAACGAAGTGTGCGACGTCAATCCTTTCGGGATCGTGGCCACGGAAGCCGCCTACAGCGAAGGAGAGGAATGGCTGCTCCAGCTAATGGAGCACATCAAGGGCAATTACGACTACATGACAGACTTCTGCAAGCAGAATCTGCCTGACTTTCCCATTACCATACTTGAAGGCACCTATCTGGCATGGATGGACTGCAGTTGTCTGGGAATGACGTCAGAGCATCTGGAAAAGGAACTGCTAAGCAAAGCAAAGCTGTGGATCAATGCCGGCACCATGTACGGTCCCGAAGGCGAGGGATTCATGCGCTGGAACCTGGCCTGCCCCCGCGCCAACGTCGAAGAAGGCCTCCGCCGCTTCCACTCGTATCTAAGCATCCGCTGACACTCTAGCCGGGACGCTGTACGAAAGCTACGCTGGCATAGGATATCTTTATATCAGGAATCACGCGGAGCGCGTCCCAGCAGGCCTCGGCTGTGGCGCCGGTAGTAAGCACATCATCCACCAGAAGTATATGCCGGCCACGCAAAGTCTCCAAGTCGGCCTTCGGATTGAGCGAGAAGGCTCCCGAGACATTTTCCCACTTGTTTCCCACGTGCATCCGGGTCTGTGACACAGCGTACTTCCCGCGCCGGAGCAGTCCGGTTTCCACTGGTCGGCCACCAAGTCCGTCGGCCAGACCGCGTGCAATGACTTCTGCCTGATTATAACCACGTTTCCATTTCCGTCTCCAATGCAGCGGAACAGGTACCACGACTTCCGGAGACGAATAACAGTCGCGCATGTACCGTCCCAGCATACCGCCCAGCCAACTGCCCAGCCCGACATCACCACCGTATTTGACTTGATGAAGCAACTCCTTGTATTCATTGTCGTACGAATAATAGAACAGGGAGACCACTCCGTGCAGATAAGTCCGTCCCCAGAGCATCCGCTCCGCCGGATTCTCCCTCCAGGTCCAGAAATAAGTCAGCGGCATATCCGCCAGACACTCCGCGCAGACATACCGCTCATCCGTCTGTAGAAACTCACCGCACACCACACACTTCCTCGGCCATACCATATCCCCCAACTCTTTCCATCCTCTCCTCCAGTCCATACTCCTGACATTTCTGATTCCGCAAGACAAATGTAGATAAAATCCACCAGATTCCACTCCGGCACAATCATAAAACACATATCAACCCGGAGTCTTCCTTCGGACACTGGTGGACTGCCGCCCTGTGCTTCAGATTCTGATAACTGCATAACCCACGCCTCAGGTGAACCGGGACCCCGCCAAACCGATAGACATGCGCTCACTTTTATGAAAATTCCGGCAGTCGAAAAGACCAGGCCCTCCCACCGCTGCGCGGCGGGCCCCTCCCTCTAGAGCCGAGGGCGGCTAGTCTTTTCTCGTTGCTGGATTTTCATCACCGCACGGGGGAAAGTGCACCAAAATCGCGGGAATTCCCGGCACTTTCCCCGGGGGTGGAAATGGCAAGTGCGGCGAGAGAGGCCTGTGAAGCCGGCACCCCGGCCGGCCGCGGGGGAAAGTGAACCGTTTTCGCGGAAATTCCCGGCACTTTCCCCGGGAGGTGGAAATGCCGAGTGCGGCGAGAGAGGTCTGTAGAGCCGGTACCCCAGACAACCACAAGGGAAAGTGAACCATTTTCGCAGAAATTCCCGGCACTTTCCCCGGAGGTGGAAATGACAAGTGCCACCAGAGAGGTCTGTGGAGCCGGTACCCCAGACAACCACAAGGGAAAGTGAACCGTTTTCGCGGAAAAACCCGGCACTTTCCCCGAGGGTGGAAACGGTGAGTGCGGCGAGAGAGGCCTGTGGAGCCGGTACCTCGGCCGGCCACGGGGGAAAGTGAACCATTTTCGCAGAAATTCCCGGCACTTTCCCCGGAGGTGGAAATAGCAAGTGCGGCGAGAGATGCCTGTGGAGCCGGTGCCCCTACGAGCCGCGGGGGAAAGTGAACCGTTTTCGTGGAAAAACCCGGCACTTTCCCGGGAGGGAGAAACGGCAGGTGCGGCGAGAGTGGCCTGTGGAGCCGGTGCCCCAGCCGGCCACGGGGGAAAGTGAACCAAAATCGAGGAAAAGTCCGGCACTTTCCCCGGGGGAGGATTAAGAAAGCTTGACGACAGTGATGCCGGAGCCGCCGCGCTCGACATGCTCGTCGGCAAAAGAGACCACACCGGGAGTAATCTTCAGGAACTTACGGATCTCCTCCTTCAACACACCGGCTCCCTTGCCGTGAAGTATTGAGACCTCGGAAACTCCGACCATCATGGCATCGTCAATAAAGGCCGTTACAGCAGGAATGGCCTCCTCCAGATGCATGCCCCGGACATCTATCGAGGGCTTGAAATTGAGCTTGCGCTCCGAGATGGAAGATGAGAGCCGCACACCGGACTTGACCGAAGCAGGGGACTTCACCGAAGAGCGGTACTGATTGGCTGACAAGAGCGTAAGTTTGGCAACATCCACGCGGGTAAGTATCTCGCCGAGAGCCACGGTGGCCTTCCTGCCCGAAACCTGCACCACCTCACCGGCCATGCCGCTTTCCAGCCTCACGTACACGCCGGGGCGGACAATCTCCGGGAGAGCCTGGTGCGAGACACCGCTGGATACGGAGGGTACACCTTGAAGTCCGGCACCACCAGATGCAGCACCCGGCCTGGAAGCGTCTCCGGACTCTCCACGCTGAGCATTCCCGGCATCCGAGGCAGCGCGGCGGGCACGGCGTTCCTCCTGCCGTCTCTTGCGCTCCACTATCTGGGCCATCTTCCGCTCAATACGGGCCTCCATCCCGCTGCGTGCAGCAGAGTCATCGGCTACAGACGCGGCAAAGTCCCGCAACTCGGAACGCACCTGCTGAGTCCGCTCCTTCTCCGCCTGCGATTCGCGTATCTCCCGTATGGTCCGCTCTATCTGTCTGTTGGCCTGCGCGACTATCTCAGCCGCCTGGGCCTTGGCCTCTTCGAGCACGCTCTTGCGCAGGGCCTTTATCTCGGACAACTCTTTCTCGTACTTCTCCGTCATGGAGTCCAAAGTACGGTCGGCTGCCTTGACACGCACAAGCCGCTCCTCCAGTTCACGCTTGTTACGGGCTATCTTGCGCAAGTTGCGCTCTACAGCCACGTAATCCTTACCGGCCCTCTCCTCCGCCCCATGTACGATGGACTCGGGAAGGCCTATCTTGCGGGCCAGCTCAAAGGCAAACGAATTACCCGGCAGCCCTATCTCCAGACGGAACAGCGGCTGAATCTTCTGCACGTCGAAGAGCATGGCTCCGTTGACGATGCGGCTGCTGTTGCTGGCATAGAATTTCAGGTTGGTATAATGGGTGGTGATGACCCCGTAGCAGCCTTTTTTCTCAAACTCACTGAGTATCTCTTCAGCTATTGCGCCTCCTGCGGCAGGCTCGGTACCTGAGCCGAACTCGTCTATGAGCACCAGAGAGCGGTCATCGGCCAGGGTAACGGCCTCCTTCATGTTCAGCAGATGCGAACTGTAGGTACTCAGGTCGTTCTCCAGTGACTGGTCGTCTCCGATATCCACGAACATATCATGGAAGACAGTCAGCTCCGAACTTTCTGAGGCCGGCACTGGCAGACCCCACTGAAACATGTACTGCAGCAGGCCTACAGTCTTAAGGCACACTGATTTACCACCCGCATTGGGTCCGGATATCAGCAGGATGCGCTTTGCCGGAGTCAGCACGATATCCAGCGGCACTATCTTCTTGCCCTCCTTGGTCAGAGCCTCCTCCAGCAAAGGATGGCGGGCCTGGCGCAGGATCAGTTCACCCCTATCGGAAAGCACCGGCTTGCCGCCCTTGAAGCGGGAAGCCACCGAGGCCTTCGCCATGATGAAATCCAACTCACCCATGAACTTCTGCGACTCTATGATATCGTCAATATAGGGCCTTAGGAAATCCGTAAACACGGTCAGTATCCTAAGAATCTCCCTCTGCTCCTCGAAGTGAAGCTCGCGCAGCTGGTTGTTGAGCTCGACCACCTCCATCGGCTCGATAAACGAAGTCCTGCCGGAAGCCGACTCATCGTAGACTATACCGGGCAGTTTTCTTTTATTACTTGACGACACCGGTATAAGTACCTTGCCCTCGCGCACCGACACGGAGGCATCGGCATCAGCGACACCCTCCTCCTGAGCCTTACGCAGAATAGCCTGGATACGCCGGGACACAGCCCCTTCCTTGTCCCTGATGGCCCGGCGGATGGTGTACAACTCCTCGGAGGCGTTGTCACGCACATCACCGTATTTGTCCAGAATCTCGTCTATCCTCCGCAGAACCTCCGGGAAAGACAGCACTGCCGAAGCCATATCCCTCAGCAGCGGATACTGCCCGTCCTTGCAGCCGCTGAAAAAAGCCAGAATCCTGCGCAGGGCATCCAGAGAGCCACGCAGCACTATCAGTGACGGCAAGTCGATATGGGAAAACGGACTGCGCAGCGGCACCAGAAAAGGGATGCAGTCCCCGAAGCCGGAATTGGGAAACCCCGGCTCGAACATCAAGATCACCCGCATCTCGTCGGCAAGGCCCAGACGACGCTCTATCTCCGCCGGCTCAATGGATACCATCTCGCCTTCCGCTCTTTCCCGGCCATACCCTGTAGAACAACGGGCGGCAACACTCCCGCGGAGCTTGTCAAAACCCAGCTTGGCCTCTATCTTAACCTCATTCGTCATACATTCTCCTTACGGTAGGAATTCTCTATTGAGAGCTTCAACTCGCTCATGCTGGTGATGGTCTTCATCTCACCACCGCTTACAAAAGATATATTACCGGTCTCCTCGGACACCACTATTGCATCCGCGTCGGTATCCTTCGTAATACTGACGGCAGCCCTGTGTCTCATGCCGTACTGCGGCGGTATGTCAGGATTGTCCACTATAGGCAGAGTGCAGCGGGCCGCTATTATACGGTCTGCGTCTATGACCATTGCCCCGTCATGCAGAGGAGTGTTCTTATAGAAAATATTCTCAATCAGACGCCTGTTGACCGCAGCGTCTATACGGTCCCCGGTCTCTGTTACGAACTCCAGGGATGAGTTGTGCTGCAGGACTATTAGCGCCCCGGTGCGGGTGTCCGCCATCCTGCGGCAGGCCTGAGTGATCTCGTCCAGGGAGGTGGCCTGAATCTCCTTGTCGTTGCGTCCCAGCAACAGGCGGGTAAACAGGTTATTGCGGGACGACGATAGGTACCTGCTCCCGATGTGCAGCAGCAAACGGCGTATCTCCGGCTGGAAAATGACGATCAGCGCAATCACTCCGACTCCGAGAATCTGGCCCAGAATCGAGGAGAGCAGCTTCATGTTCAAGGCCTTCACCACCACCCATACCAGGTAGAACAGCAGTATGCCGGTGACGATATTGAACACCGATGTGCCGCGTATTATCCGCATCATCTGGTAGATCAGAAGACCTACCAGAATGATGTCGATAATATCTATGACCGATATGTTGATAAAGTCAAACATCCGGAGCTTGGTTCTTCATTACTTTACTTCCAGGACCTCGCCAGCGTCCTTGGCCACCACTTCTTTCCATTTATCGCTGTAGCCGGGCTGGTCGGGAGAGGCGGGAATACGGTCGGAATATCCGTTGTTGAGGAATGTCCCGTGTCCGTTCTCCTTCTTTATGTTGCCGTCCATATACTTGACGAGCAGGTAGATATCCAGTTCTTTCCAAGTATCGAACAGACTCTGGGCCTGAGCGATGCTGTAAGTGGTCAGGAAGTCGCGGGTAGCCGCGATGCTCTCCTCGGTGGGAGTCTCGCCCAGAATCTCCAGAGCAGCGGCGTCTATCTCCGGCTGCTCCTCTACGGCAGCATTCTCGCGGGCATCAATGACCTCGCGTACCTCCGGCTCAATACGGTCATAGAGCATATAGGCGAAATTGGCTATACGGTTGGTGACCCAGAACAGGGATGTCGGCGAATACTCTATAAGGCTTCCGTTGCCGACCTTGATACACTGTGGTATCTCGTTGACACTGGTGTAAACAGGTGTCAGGCAGGAAGTGGCGGCATCGTCAGCGCCGAACCATATAACACCTCCGATCTCGTCAGGCAGCCAGCTGCGGCTCTGACATACAATCCAGAATCCGGTCTGCTGGGTAGCGATGGCACGCTCGTTGAGATAGGTCTTGCCGTCATACTCAAACTCCATCGGCCTCCATCGGTAGGGAGTGTGATGTCCGCCGGCACCGGCGTCAACCCTCATGTCCATGGGACTGCCCTCATAGTGGTCACGCATCACGTCGGCCACCTCCTTAAAGCTGATCTTCTCAGCCGGCTTCACAAAGAGAGGCAGACGGTTGTCAGCATTGTAACCCATCGCAAAATCGAGATACTCCTCAGCGGGACGGCCGTCTATCATACCGTCACACAGAATGTTGTACGCAGCCCATACTCTGGACTCGCAGCCTCTCATGCCGCTGAAAGTGAGCGGAGCGTATGCGTCGCAGAAACTGAATTCCTCGTCAGCACCCTCAAAGTAACCCATCTCGCGGGCGAAATCCACCACGTCCTCCGAATACAGCCAGTTCTCGGGGTCATTGAAATCTATATTGGTGATACGGGCCTGGTTGGCATGGGCACAGATGTATCCGTCAGGAACACGCGCAGCCACCCAGACGATGCCCTTGCGGACATTGCGGCCCTTCCTGTCCAGCTTGCTGCCCTTTCCGATAAGCTCCATAATCCACACCTCGTTCTTGTCGGCTATCGAGAAGGACTCTCCGCTGGAAGCGTAGCCGTACTCATTGGCCAGCTCGACTATTATCTGTATGGCCTCGCGGGCTGTCCTGGCCCTCTGAAGAGTGATATAGATAAGCGAGCCGTAATCCATGATACCGTCAGGGTCATAAAGCTCGGGACGGCCTCCGTATGTGGTCTCGGTGATGATGAGCTGGTGCTCATTCATGTTGCCCACAGTCTGATAAGTCCGGCCTATCTGGGGTATCTGCCCGAGGAAACGGCCTGTGTCCCACTCGGTCACGTTGAGCATGACACCCGGCTTGAAGAAGCCCGCAGGGGTAAAATACAGTTCTCCGTAGAGCTGGTGCGAGTCGGCCGCATAAGTGACGAACACAGAGCCGTCCTTTGACGCTCCTTTGGTTACCAATACATTAGTACATGCAAGACCGCTCTGCACTGACATCATGACAAAAGCGGCGCATAGTGCTGATTTCAGGAATTTATTCATGTCGTTTATTCTGATTTTGTATAAATTTGCAAAATAAATTCAAAAGTAACACTTTTTAAATTCATATACAAAAAGATGACCCGAGACATTATCATCAAGCTGATGCTTACACTGGCCGTATTGACATCTACGACAGTGCTCCACGCTCAGAACGAGGAAGAAGAGAAAACCCCGGAAGACATGGCGACAGAGGAGGCCAACCGCCTCGAAAGGCTGCTGAAACTGGAGCCGCACCAGACATTCTTCATCGACTCCATACTGCAGCACGACATGAGGGCCATGCATGATGAGATAGAGGCCCTAAGGACATCAGGGACACAGGAGTACACTGCCTACAAGCAAGTCCAGGACAGATGGGTGAACCAGATAGACAGCTCGTACAGAAAAATCCTGACGGAATACCAGTACATGATATACCGCCGGGACATCGGCAAGCTCAGCAAGGAGGAGCTGAAAGCCCTTAAAGCCATGGAGAAGGCCGAGAAAAAAGCCCGCAAGGCAGAAAAGGACTAAGCACCGGAGGCAGACTGCTAAAGCTGTATATAACAGGGTTGGCGGTCTTTATAGTAAACCTCATACGTAAGTCCTGCTGCCAGAGCGGTCTGACGGCACCAGTCAAAGCGGTCGGCTATGCGCGTAATCTCATGGGCATCCGAGCCGAAGGACACGGCCTCGCCCCCGAGTTCCCGGAAACGCTTCAGGATATTGATATCCAGTTCCGGATGTCTTCCACGGTACAGCTGATAGGTCTTGGTGTTTATCTCCAAGGCCTTCCCGTTCTGCGCCAGGAATGTCAGGATTGAGTCCAGCACATCCGCAAAATCCGAATAGTATATCGTCGCTTCCTTATAGTCCGGATAACGGACGATATAGTCGTAATGCCCGAGTATGTCAAAGTCCGGCATGACCCTTATAAGCCGGTCGAACTCCTCCAGATAGTGCCCGTACGCATACCGCCAGTCATAAGGCTTGTAGTAGTCCCCGAAATACGGGTCGTAGCCGTCTATCAGATGCAGGGAGGCTATCACGCAGTCAAACCTGTTGTCGGATAGGATTTTCCGTATCGTCGGCATACTCTTGTCCTGCAGGCCTATCTCCACTCCCTTGAGCAACTGAAAATCCCCGTACTTTCCTCCACTGCGGCCAATGCCCATGTACTCTACATCCTCATCTATGGCCGCCTGCTGGGACGGCACGTCAAACGTGAAGTCGGCCACTCCCACCGGAGGGTCAAAATCCAGATGGTCCGTAAGACACAGACCGCTCAGACCTCTCTCATACGCCGTCCTGACCGCATCCACAATATCCATGCGGGAATCAGCGGAGAAATACGAATGGCTGTGGTTGTCGAACAATCCCCCTTTCATACTACCTTATCTCCTCCACGCTCCAGGTTCCGGTCTCAGAATTACGGACTACCAGCACACTGTTGCGCATAGGCTCCATCTCATCCGGCACCAGGATGTCGAAATCGACCATCACCGAATCCCTGCTCAGTTCGTACACCACCCCGGCCTGAGGGTCCAGCTCCGCAGCCAGTTCCAGAAATGCCGACTTTAGCGAGTCAGGCAGGGTCTCTATCTGCCTGGCGGACTCCTCAACCTTGGCGCGAAGCTCATCCCCGCACATCGCTGCAGCCTTGTCATACTCGGCTGCAAAATACGCTTTCACAAAGCTTTCCGCCATGGCACCGGCCTCCCGTACCTGGCGGTCAGCACAGCTCTGGACAGCGGCGCACACCACTGCCAGAGCCGTCACTGCCAATACCTTTTTCATCGTCACTACCTGCTTTTATTCCAGTACCTCCACCCCGTCCAGGTCCAGAAGAACGAGCTGGTAAGTACTATTGTACTTAGTAAGTATTCCGGTAAGATTGCACCTGACACCCAGACCGGTAATGCCGCTCTCCGCCACTTCCGTATCCGCGAAAGAGGCATAACCGCTGGTACGGACCACGACAGTGGCATCATCCAGTCCGAAGTTCTGCTCTCCGTAAGCGGCCTCGCGCCCGGTGTACGGGTCATTGCTCACAGCCCACGTACTGAGCCCGTCAGGACTGCCCTGATAGGACACATTGCTCAGACGTACGTAACGGCACACCATATCATCGGTAAGCGTATCTATGTCGGTGGGAGGCAGGGGGTCTCCGAACTTGCCCCTGAATATCGTCTTGTCTATAAGTCCCTGCACGTCTATCCACGAGGTCTGGTACCTGTCCTCGTATGACCTGGCGCCCAACTGCACGCTGCCGCCGTAAGTTCCGAGATAAAGGCCCTGCGGCTTTATATACAGAGTCTGTCCCAACTTGTAGTCATTGTACAGGCCGGTCTTGCCTATCTTAACCTCGAGTCCTGCCGTACTGTCCTCGATATAAAGAGTCCTGTAGACATTGCCGCTGCGGTCAGAACTGATAATCTTGCCCTCAAGGACTATGGAAGCATCGGTTATCTCTGTCGGAGAGCCGGTGTACAGAGCCTTAAAGTCCGCCAGCGTCATGGTCGGTTCCATATCAGCAAACTGATAAGGCTCAGGCTCGGTGAACTTCTGGCAGCCGGAAAGGGCCAGGCAGGCCAGCAGCAGGAATGCTGAATATTTTATAATATCTCTCATCATCGATTTGTCGTTTTAGAATCTGAAATATACATTGATCATATAGTTGATGCCGTGCAGATAGAAATACCTCGTATCAAACGGCTGATAGTACATGAACTCACCTTGAGCGTCCTCTACGCGGGAAAGACGCATCTGCTCGTAACCGCCGGTCTTGATATTGCGGTTGTTGAGGATATTGTTGATATTGGCGCTGACTCCAAGCAGATACTTGCCTCCGATATACCATGACTTGCCGATGTTGGCATTGAGCACGAAGGCGTGGGGGAACTGTTCCTGCTCCCTCATGGCGTTAATCAGGGCCATACCCTCCTCGGTGGATGCATCCATTCCTTCCAACGCATAGTCGGTACGTCGCAGGGGGTTCATGGAGATGTACATGCCGTCGAAGTAGTTAAGCTCGATACCGGCGAACAGGTAGCCCGGGCCGGCCCATGTAAGGCCGATGGATGAGGCCAGATGAGGGGTTCGCGCCACCTTGAAGCCCTCCCAGTACACAGTCTGGTTCTCCAGCACTGTCCTCGCGCTGTTGTCCACAGTCTGGGTAAAATTGGGGTTGGAGGTGTACTCGTAGTTGCCCCAGCTTACAGCGCCCTCGAATGCCAGACCGCCCCAGATAGGCACCTTGATTCCGGCCTCGATACCGTAATTGCGCTGGTCAATACCGGTCATGGAGAAGTTGGTGAAAGCTCTCTGGATATCATCATAGAAGCTGATAAGGTCCGTCTGGTCGTTGATGGTGGTGTAGAACGCCGATACGCGGAGGGATATCCACGAGGTTTTCAGCATATAGTTGATATCCGCGCTGAATATCTTCTCGGTCGTAAGGCCGTCCACCACACTGTTACGCGTTCTCGGCGACAGGAACGCCTCCTCAAAATAGGGAGCCTGCGTCATGTAGCCTACATTGGCGTATATCATGTTCTGAGGTGAGAACTTGTAGTAAAGGCCCAGTTTAGCCTTGTATGTCAGGAAATTCAACTTTTCGGAATTGCCGAGAGAGTTGTCGGGGAAAAGGCCCTTGCGTACCAGACCCTCTCTCCAGAAAGTATTGTACCCCAGCTCTGCGCCGAGAGTGGCCTCGAAGCCGCCCACATTCAGGTCCCAGGCCGTCCACAGCCTGTGGTTGCGGATATGGGCATAATAGTCATAACCGTACTTGTCTCCCTCCTTTACCAGACGGTTGGGATTGTCCAGGTCATTCTGGTAAGCATCCTGATCCGAGCCGAAGTCCCTCTCGGCGAACTGGTCGATGTTGAGCCAGTAGTCACCGCCGAGCAGGTCCTTGACTACCTTGTAGTACTCGGTACGGTTCCAGCGGAAGTTGTATCCGAGCGAGCCTTTCAGTATGGAGCCGAAACTCTTGGTCACCTGACCGGTGACGTTGATGTCGTTCTGGTCCGTGCGTCTCTCCTCCAGGATGTACTTGGAGCGTGAGGCATTGGTCACGTCTATGGCGGGGTTATAATCTATACCCTCGTCAAATGTACTGTTGCGGTTCACATCATATAGCCTGTCCCAGTTGATGTGCTGCACGTTGCTGTTGTATCTCCAGCCGTCCACGGCCCATGCGTATTTGTCGGGGTCATCGTCAAAATAGCTCGGCAGATAGCGGTAGTAGTCCGGACGGGGGTCGGGAGCATCGTACCAGTCGAGAGCCGAGTAGCCGTTGCGGCCGAAACGCCATGACACGCCGGCCGTCACTTTAAGGTCATCGAACGGAGTGTACTCGTAGTTGAACAGGAGCACCGGCTCATGGTTGTTTCTCACACGGGCGTTGCGGACCTTGCCGTTCTGATATCCCCAGTTGGAGTTGTAGTAGTTGCTGCCCATCAGGTCGTACACCTCCTGGGTAGAGGCGTTCTGCGCTCCGCGCTGTACGGGCGAGCCGAAAAGAGTCAGCGAGAAGCGGTGCTGGTCGTTCAGCCTCTTCTCAGCCGCCAGGAAATATGCAAAGGCATTGTAGTACACGCCTGTGATATAGTCGTTGCCGCCCAGACGCGTAGACACCGAGGCCGCAAACGCCCAGCCGTTGTCCATCAGGCCGGTGGAGTACGTGGCCATCAGGCGCAGACGGTAGGTGGAGCTGTTGGTCAGCACACTGAAGCGGTAACCCTTCGCCACCGACGAAGCATACGCGTTGACATTGGTAAGTCCGTTGATACCGCTCACGCCATAATCGGAAAGTGCCATTCCTCCTACAGCCTCCTTCTCTCTGGTAGCCTCATTCAGACCGCTGAACAGAGAATACGGAGTATAGCCGCTAAGAGCGTCGTTGAACTTTATGCCGTTGATATAGATATCGGACATACCGCTCTCATAGCCTCGGTTGAGAAAGCGCATCTGGCTGAAGCTGAATGAGGCAATATTGTCAAACACATCCCTTGAGGCCGAAAGCACCGAAGGCACGTCCTCGTATCCCGAGCCGGACTCGTCCTCCACTTCAAAATCGGCGAACATGTCAT
>DGYFR06201__coassemble_1141_pt1 | contig 15398 bp, 10 predicted proteins | sample DGYFR06201__metabat2_high_PE_051 | metagenome-assembled genome bin DGYFR06201 | reverse complement strand
GGAGTGCTGTTCACATACTGCAATCTTACATGATGCCCGACATGTCATATTGGAATAACCGGTCCTCCATGTCCGCTCCAAAAATCAGAGCTTATCAATATCTTCCCGTGAAAGGCCTGTCGTCTTTGCAATCAGTTCGACAGGCAGACCCTGCGATTTCATGTTACGTACGACATCATAGATGGCTTCCGCCCTGCCTTCTGCCAGTCCCTCATCCCGGGCGGTGTTAAGTACATCCCATTGTATACGCCTGTTCTCAATATGGCGTTCGTATGCCATGCGCTCCTCTCGCGAGAGACTGGACATGCGAAGCTGCCTGCGGGCCAGACGCAGACCCTCAACCTTTGTATCCTCGTCGATTTTACCAGATTTAAGGAACTTTATCCATTCGTCCAACGGTGTCACGGCATGCTGGTTGAACTCGTTTACTCTCAGGATGTAGTATTCAGGGAAAAGATCTCCGACATCTTCTTTGGTGAACTTCTCCTGCTGCTTCACGGAGAGCCGGAGCGTGTCACCCGTATGCACACCCTTGAATACCGACTTGCCGTGATAGATGTAGTCATCTCCCTGTCCTATGTCAAAATAGACTATGCTGACAGAATACACTTTACGTATCTTGGAATACTCGTCTCCCTCATAGATGTACTCGGTTATGGCCTTCGAGGTACCGTACAGCATCCTTTGGAAGTAGTAGACTTCCGCGTTATTCTGAATCTCAATGATAATAAGGTCTCTCTTGGAATTCTCCGCAAGCACGTCAACCCTGTTGAACTTGTCATCGGCAGTCTCCTTGTTTCCCTCACTCTCAAGCATGCGCTGTATGCTGATCTTTTCCCCGATCAACTCGCTCAAGAAACTGTTCAATACCGCGAAATTGGCCTTCTGCCTAAGCAACCGCTTTATGGCCCAGTCGAAGCGGACAATCTCATCTCCGTAATATACCATGGTTTTCTCCTCCTTTTTTATGCAAAATTAAAAAAAATCAGTTTCTTACTGCCCCGATCAATTAAAAATCCGGACAGTTAATATCAGGCGTTGATGGCGCGGACTGGATTGACCGTCGCGGCCTTCCAGGCTGGAATGAGGCCGGAGAGGATGCCGAGAGCCACCGCTATGAGCATGCCGCCAAGGGCATTGTCCAGGGACACCGAGATAGTGAACGACTGAGATAGTGCATTGACCGGCAGCGATACCAGCAGCACCAGCAGGATGCCAGTCAGACCGCCGGCAAGGGACAGGAATGATGCCTCCACCATGAACTGGGTCATGATGACGTACCGTCTGGCTCCCAGAGCTTTCTGAATCCCAATCTGGCTCATGCGCTCCTGTACCGAGACGAACATGATATTGGCTATCCCGAAACCGCCTATAATCAGCGAGAACGCCCCGATAATCCAGCCGGCTCTGGCAATTCCGGAGAAGACCGTATCGAGCATGCCAAGCAGAAATGTCATCTCATTGAGCGAAAAATCATCCCGCTCGGAAGGAGACAGACCGTGACAGGAGCGCATCAGCATCCTCAATTCGTCCAGAAACGCCTGACGGTCAACACCGTCTGCCGGAGCAGCCAACATCATACCGGAACCCCAGGACGAGGCCAGCACGGTCTTGCCGTACTGCAGCGGCAAGATGACTGCATTGTCTGTATCGACCATAGACGCCATGCTCTCTCCCTGAGCGGCGAGTACACCCACAACGATGGCCCTGCTGCCGCGGATCTTGACCTTCTTGCCTACAGGGTCCTCATTGCCGAACAGTTCCTGCGCCACAGAATAACCCAGCACGGCCACATTGGCACCGCCCCTGGCCTCCTGCTCCGAGAAATTGCGTCCATTCTCCAGCTCTATATTCATCACACCCTCCAGACCGCCAGTAGTAATCAGCAAATACGCATTGTCATAACTGCGCCGTCTGTATGAGGCGTTGCCGTTGCCCATAACCACGTAGACCACACTCTTGGACAAAGACGCATTGCGGGACACGAACTCAAAATCTTCCTCCGTGATCTCAGGCCGCTGAAGATAATCCCACCAGTTCAACAGCTCCCCGTTCTCATCCTCTTCCTGCGACATGGGGAAACGGTCGATATAGACCACGTCGCTTCCGAAGGAACGCACCCCCTCCATGATATTGTCCCTAAGAGAATCCACCGCACAGAAGACCGCGACTATGGAAAAAATGCCCACTGTCACTCCGAACAGGGACAGAAATGTCCTCAACTTGTCCGACTTGATGGAGAAAAAGGCGAAAGAAGCGCTCTCCGCAACCAGTCCCGCCACAATCCTCAGCTCTTTCACAAACTTCTTCATGATAGACAGAATTATTATTTACTTCGTAATGCCCACCTTGCGCTGGAGCTCCCGCAGCATATCAAAGGCGTCCATCGGAGTCATCGAGTTCATATCCATCTTCTTCAGCGTGTCCCTGATGCTCTCCAAAAGCGGGTCATCTAACTGGAAGATGGAAAGCTGCACCTCGCTCTCCGCCGCGCTCCGGTCCCGCTTCCGCTGTCTCAGGGACTGGACCCTGCCCTTGATTGAGTCACTGCCCGAAGAGCCGGCCTCAAGTTTCTTGAGTATCTTCTCGGCCGAACGGACGACCTCAGGCGGCACACCGGCCAGTCTGGCGACATGGATACCGAAGCTGTGCGCGACACCTCCCTCGCAAAGTTTCCTCAAAAATAGGATTTTTCCGTCAGACTCCTTCACCGCTATGTGAAAGTTTTTTACCCTTTTGTAATTTTCCTCCAGCTCGTTGAGCTCGTGGTAATGGGTGGCGAAAAGGGTCTTGGCCCCGTCTCCGTGCTCGTGTATGTACTCTACGATGGCCCAGGCGATGGACATACCGTCAAAAGTACTGGTACCGCGGCCTATCTCGTCCAGCAGTATCAGCGAGCGCGGTGTCATATTGTTGAGGATAGCGGCGGTCTCCAGCATCTCGACCATGAAGGTGGACTCGCCGCGCGATATGTTGTCGGAGGCGCCGACACGGGTAAATATCTTGTCGAACAGACTGATGTGCGCAGACTTGGCCGGCACGTAGGAGCCTATCTGGGCCATGACGGCTATCAGGGCGGTCTGTCTCAGAAGGGCGGACTTACCGGACATGTTGGGACCGGTGAGAATGATTATCTGCTGCGTCTCCCTGTCCAGATACAGGTCGTTGGCCACGTACTCCTCACCGGCGGGCATCATGCGCTCTATGACCGGATGACGGCCCTGCTCAATCTTCAGAATATCGCCATCGTCCACCAGCGGGCGGCAGTAACCGTAGTCCTCGGCGACCCGGGCAAACGAAAGCAGGCAGTCCAGACGAGCTATCAGCGCGGCATCCCTCTGCACTACCGGTATATATGTCTGGATAAACGTTATCAATTCGTTATATATCCGGCTCTCGATGGAATATATCTTCTCCTCTGCTCCGCTTATCTTCTCCTCATACTCCTTCAGCTCCGGAGTAATATACCTTTCCGCTGAGACAAGAGTCTGCTTGCGTATCCACTCCGGCGGCACTTTTTCCTTGTGGGTATTGCGTACCTCCAGATAGTAACCGAAGACATTGTTGTAGCTGATTCTCAGAGACGATATACCGGTACGTTCTATCTCGCGCTGCTGTATGCCGGCGATGATATCCTTGCCGTGTGCGGCTATGCCGCGCAACTCGTCCAGTTCCGCGTCCACCCCAGCGGCGATAACCTCGCCCTTGCCTATCTGGGCGGCCGGGTCGGCCGAGAGTTTACGGGCCAGCGTCTCCCGAAGCTCCGTACATTCATCTATCTCCTTGGCCATCCTCGCCAGAGGGCCTTTTTTTACTTTTTCCAGGATAAGCGCCTTGACCGGCAACAGCTGACCGATACCTCTGCGCAACTGCATCACCTCCCGGGGAGAGACACGGCCCGAGGCCACCCTGGAGAGTATGCGCTCCATATCACCCATATCCGATATCCTGTCCGACAGCGTCGAGGCCAGTTCCCGGTCAGCGAGCAGGGCCTCCACCGCATCCTGCCTGGACGTTATCTCCTGCAGGTCCTTGGACGGCATGGTCAGCCACGAGCGCAGCAGACGCGCCCCCATCGGCGACGAGGTCTTGTCTATCACGTCCAGCAGAGTCACACCACCGGGCGCAGCCGGCTCCACGAGCTCCAGATTGCGGACAGTAAAACGGTCCAGCCAGACAAACTCGCTCTCATCGATACGGGATATGCCGCTTATCTGAGCCAAAGTGCGGCCCGGAATGTATTCGGTATCCTCCAGACGGTTGGATTCCAGATAGAAGAGCAGGGCTCCGGCAGCCGTCACGCCCAATCTCAAGGACTCCACTCCGAAACCCTTCAGCGAATCCGTCTTGAAGTGCTTGATAAGCTTGCGGTAAGCCGACTCATAGACAAAGGCCCAGCCCTCCATAGTCGAGATATAGATATTCGAGGCCGGAGTCGTGAAACGCTCACGCACCCCTTTCTCAAACCCTTTCTGCACCAACAGCTCCTTGGGCGAGAAATCGGATATCAGCAGGTCCAGATAATCCAGATCGCCCTCGGCCACCTTGAAAGCCCCGGTAGACACATCCAGAAAGGCGACTCCACCCTTGTCCTTGTAGAAACACAGAGAAGCTATATAGTTGTTCTCCTTGCCAGTAAGCACCTGATCGCTGTAGACCACACCGGGAGTAACTATCTCGGTCACACCTCTCCTGACCAGCTTCTTGGCTAATTTCGGGTCCTCCAGCTGGTCACAGACGGCCACCTTGTAACCGGCCCGGACCAACTTGGGCATATAACTTTCAAGCGAGTGATGCGGAAAACCGGCCAACTCGATATAGCCCTGCTCTCCGTTGGACTTACGGGTCTGCACTATGCCCAGCACCTTACTTGCCTTTACCGCGTCTTCTCCGTAAGTCTCATAGAAGTCCCCCACTCTCATCAGCAGCAGGGCCTCCGGACAAGCCGCCTTGAACTTGTAGTACTGCTTGATAAGCGGCGTATCCTCCTTTTCCTTTTTATCATTTTTTGCCATATCGGGTCGCGTCATTTTAAGAAAGGCAAAAATAACAAACTGTTTTGACTTTGCCCAAAATTTGAGACATATCCGTTTTGCAGGAGCGCATCATCCCAGAGCCATCTCCCGGCACCACGCCCGAACCGAATCCGCACAGGCTCACACCTGCTTCACCTGCTTTCATCGGCTGCGATAACCCTTCTCCACAACGGCAGCACTTCCCGCGATTCGGTGCCGTTGTGGAAAGAAAGAGATAAAAGGCAGGTGAAGCTACTCAGCGGGGAGCCGATGAGCGGGAAGATGATGTGACACCGATATGGTGCAGATCAACGGCAAAGCGATGTGACCCTACTGAAAATCCGAAAAGTCAGCAGTTGAATAGGCAGCCCTGGTGCCGGCACCCAGCTTGTCCGACAAGGATGTCAAGCCGTCTTTTGCCGGATCTCCGTCCGGAAGAGACGAGGCCATACTGTCGATGACAGACCGCAGCCTTATCAGCAGGTCATAATCGAATCCCTTTGCCTGCAGCATCCTGATGACAGTGTCCTGATCGGCCTGAATCAGCGTGTCTAAGTCGATGTCCTGTTCTTCCTTGAACTCTCCGCAAAGCTGCCTCACGACCGAGCCCGTGTTTCCACCAGACCGCAGTCCGAGCAGAGTGCTGAACATCCGTTCGAGCATTATGCCTATCTGCTCAATCTGACGTTTGATGTAATCCCGCTGTTCCATCGCCTTACAAAATTACTGCAACTATGGGACAAATTTATGTAAATTTTCTATAAGGCAGACACATACTGCGGAAAAGAAGATGGCATGCAGAGGTCTGATTCACGCCGAAGTATTTGCTTTGCTGTCCGATTGTGAGTATGTTTGTAGGAAAATGAGAAAAATGAAACGGGTGCTGATTATAACGTATTACTGGCCACCGACAGCCGGTTCCGGCGTGCAGAGGTGGCTCAAGATGTCCAAATATCTGCCGCAGCACGGCTGGCAGCCGGTCATCTACACTCCTTCAAACCCGGACGCTGGAATGACAGACGAGTCTCTGCTAAGGGATATCTGCCCTGAGGCGGAGATCATCAAGCGGCCCATTCTGGAGCCATACGCAATATTCAATGCGCTGACCGGCAGCAAGGGGGCTAAGAAAAGCGGACAGAAGGACGGTAGTGGGAAACAGGCAGGCCCAGGAGCCGTCAACCCCATCAACGCCGTGGGCCGCAAGTCCCCGATGATGCGCCTGTCCCTCTGGCTCAGGGCCAACGTCTTCGTACCCGACCCCCGCTGCCTGTGGATCCGTCCCTCCGTCAGATTTCTGGAGAAATACCTCCGGGAGCATCCCGTGGATGCCATCGTCAGTACCGGCCCTCCTCACTCCATGCACCTGATTGCAAGGGCACTGCACCGCTCGACAGGCATCCCCTGGACAGCCGACTTCCGCGACCCGTGGACCCGCATATTCTACTTCAAGCATCTGCCGCTGACCCGCCGAAGCAGGAAGCGATATGCAGCAATGGAGCTGTCGGTGCTGCGTGAGGCCGACCGGGTGGTGGCGGTCACGGACAGTATGGTGCGGGATTTCTTAGAAGAATTGGGGGAACAGAGGGAAAAATCTGAAGCCGGAAAAGCCGGGGGCCTTGAGAAGTCCTGCGGCAAGTTCCACGTAATCGAGAACGGCTACGACGAGGATGATTTCGCGGGCATAACGGCTGCGCAGTTGCCGGAAGGGTTCAACCTCGTACACACCGGCCTTTTCTCGGCGGAGGGCAATCCCCGCAAACTGTGGAAAGTCCTCGCGGAACTGTGCCGGGAGAATCCGGATTTTGACCGCGACCTGCATCTGACATTTGCCGGAAAGACCGACCCCGAGATACTGGCCGCGATAAGGGAAACCGGCCTTGAAGGCCATCTGACCGACCTGGGCTATGTTCCTCACCATGAGGCCAACAGCCTGCAGAAGGCCGCAGACCTGCTCCTGCTGCCCCTGCGGGAAGAGCCCGAGGCTGCCGGAATCCTAACCGGAAAATACTTCGAATACCTCGCAGCCGGACGCCCCATAGCGGCTTTCGGTCCCCACGGCAGCGTCTTAGAACAATCCCTCGCCGCTACCAATACCGGTAAAATGTTTGATTGGAACGAGGATGCCCCGCTCAAAGCCTACATCACGGCCCTGTACACACGCACTCTGGCATTTGAGCCAAATACCGAGGCCATATCAGCATACACCCGCCGCTCACTCGCCGGACGCTATGCCGCCCTGCTGGATACTACAGGGCGAGGGAACCGAAAGTCTTCATGAACTGGACGCGCTCGTACATTGCCGGGTCCGCTATAGTGGAATAGTTCAGACGGCCCCGTATCTGGGAAAGATTTTCTACATTGTTGTCTTCCAAGAACTTCTGAATTCTATCATTGAATGCGGCTATAACGCCTGCGCCCTTCTGATATATCACCGAGCAGACCTGAACCGCCGATGCCCCTGCCAGTATCATCTTTATGGCAGTCTCCGGAGTGTGGATACCGGTAGTCGCCGCGATATCGGTCTTGACCGCCGACGAGAGTATCGCCGTCCAGCGAAGCACCTCGCCGTACTCTCCCTCATGGGACAGCGGTGCTGCAGGCACCAGTCTGAAATTGTCGATATCGATGTCCGGTCTGAAGAAACGGTTGAATATCACTACGCCTTTCGCTCCGCAGGATACCAGACGGTCTGCGAAATTGACTATGCCGGTAAAGTGCTGGCCTATCTTTACGGCCACAGGGATCCGCAACTCAGATACGATGGAACGCACCACACTGATGTAGCCTTCCTCAATGGAGGCAGGTGAGGTCTTGGGATCTGTCGCCATATCGTAAAGATTGACCTCCAAGGCATCGGCTCCGGCAGCCTCAATCTGACGGGCATACTCTACCCACTCGCCGGGGCTGTAGCAGTTGATACTGGCTATGACAGGGATCGTCACGGCCTGCTTCAGCGCCTTCACCTTCTCCGTGTACTGAGCTATGGAATTGGAACGTATGTAGGCATGAAGGTAGTCGTCCATCTCGGGATACGAATGTCCGGCAGACGCCATGAACTCCACCTCTCCACGAACCTGCTCCTCGAAGAGAGACTTCATCACCACGGCACCGGCTCCGGCACGCTGCATTTCCTTTACTTTGTCCACATCAGCGGTCAATGAGCAACTGCTGACAACCACCGGACTCTTCAGGTCCAGTCCAAGATACTTTACTTCTGTAGTAGCCATAATGTTATCCTATCTTATTCAGTTTCTGTAAAACCGGCTTGTAATCAGTCCTCTCCCTGATGATGCGTCCGACCTCGGCGATAGGGATACGCTCCTGCTCCATCGTATCGCGGTTGCGGAGGGTCACGCAGTTGTCCTCCTTGGTCTGATGGTCCACCGTGATGCAGTAAGGCGTACCGATGGCGTCCTGGCGGCGGTAACGTTTGCCGATGCTGTCCTTCTCGTCGTACTGGCAATTGAAGTCGAACTTGAGGTCATCAATGATATCCCTTGCAATCTCAGGCAGCCCGTCTTTCTTGACCAAAGGCAGTACTGCAAGTTTGACCGGCGCAAGCACAGGAGGTATACGGAGCACGACCCTCTCCTCCCCGTTGTCCAGCTTTTCCTCGCAGTAGGATGCGGAGAGCACGGCCAGGAACATCCTGTCGAGACCGATGGATGTCTCTATGACGTAAGGGGTGTAGCTTTCCCCTGTCTCTGGATCAAAATACTGAATCTTGCGGCCGGAGAATTTCTGGTGATTGCTCAGGTCAAAATCGGTCCGCGAGTGAATGCCTTCCAGTTCCTTGAAGCCGAAGGGGAACTCGAACTCGATGTCGGTGGCCGCGTTGGCATAGTGGGCCAGCTTCTCGTGATCATGGAAACGGTACTTCTCATCTCCCAGTCCGAGAGCCTTGTGCCACTGCAGGCGGGCCTCCTTCCACTTGGAGAACCACTCCAGCTCCGAGCCGGGACGCACGAAGAACTGCATCTCCATCTGCTCGAACTCCCTCATGCGGAAGATGAACTGACGGGCCACTATCTCGTTGCGGAATGCCTTGCCTATCTGGGCAATACCGAATGGAATCTTCATGCGGCCGGTCTTCTGGACATTGAGAAAATTGACAAAAATGCCCTGGGCCGTCTCGGGACGGAGGTAGATGATGCCGTCCTCTCCGGAGATGTTGCCGAGCTGGGTGGAGAACATCAGGTTGAACTGACGCACCTCAGTCCAGTTCTTGGTACCGGAGATGGGGCAGACGATGCCACAGTCGATGATGATGTCACGCAGCCCCTGCAGGTCGTTGGCATTCAACGCCTCCGTCATGCGGGAGCGAACCTCGTCCATCTTCTGCCGGTTGCGCAGCACGTTGGGATTGGTGGCACGGAACTGCTCCTCGTTGAAGCTCTCGCCGAACTTGCGGCGGCCTTTCTCGACCTCCTTGGCTATCTTCTCCTCCAGTTTTGCGATGTAGTCCTCGATAAGCACGTCGGCACGGTAACGCTTCTTGGAGTCCTTGTTGTCGATAAGCGGGTCATTGAAGGCATCCACATGACCGGAGGCCTGCCATATCTTGGGATGCATGAATATGGCCGAGTCGATGCCGACGATATTCTCGTTGAGACGCACCATGGCGTCCCACCAGTATTTCTTTATGTTGTTCTTGAGCTCGACGCCCATCTGGCCGTAGTCATATACGGCGCTGAGACCGTCATATATCTCGCTTGACTGGAACACGAAACCGTACTCCTTGGCATGGGCGGTAAGTTGCTTGAATACTTCTTCCTGTGTCATCGTATCATTGATTTATCATGCAAAAATAAGAATAATTTAATATTTTTGCCCCAGTAATAAAAAATAAAGAGATGATACTGAAAAGACTCGCAATCGCAATGGCTGCCTGCATGATATCAGTATGCGCGGCGGCACAGGGCGTAATATCCGTAGACTCAAAGACAGCCGTTCTTCCAGACGGCAATGTGGAGCTGATACTCACAGTCAATCTGGCCCCACAGTGGTATATGTACAGCACCGCACCTGTCAAGGGAGGCCCCATGGCCACGGCCCTGACAGCCCAGGAAAGCCCGGACTACAGTCCCGTCGGCGGCTTAGAGGACGTGGAGACACCTCACGAGAAGTTCGACCAGGGCTTCGGCATGAATGTGGACTACTTCGAGGGAACAGCCCGTTTCAGACAGATTATCAAACCTTTGACAGAAGAGCCATTCACATTCAAGGGCTGGATGGAGTTCCAGACCTGCAACGGACTGGAGTGCACCCTCAACGAGGAGGAGATATCCGTCACCGTCAACCCTTCGGCCACCCCGGTCGAGGAAAGCATCGCACCCGCATCCGACAGCCAAACAGCCGCCAAGAGTGACGGCCAGAGCATCTGGGGATTCCTGCTCATCGCCTTTCTGGCCGGTCTGGCCGGAGTCATCACACCCTGCGTGTTCCCGATGATTCCCATGACGGTAGGCTTCCTCATCGGTGGAGGCAGCACCAAACGCGCAGGTATTCTCAAGGGTGTAATCTTCGGCCTCTCAATTATAGCCATCTACACCATTTTGGGTCTGATAGTCGCTCTCTTCCAGAGCACGGCGGCTACCGATGCCATCGGCACCCACTGGATTCCCAACCTGATATTCGCCATGCTGTTCCTCATCTTTGCTGTCTCTTTCCTCGGGGCATTTGAGATTACCCTGCCCTCCGGGCTTGCCAACAAGGCCGACAGCCAGGCTGACAAGGGCGGCTACATCGCTGCATTCTTCGTGGCACTCGCCATGGTGATTGTATCCTTTTCCTGCACAGGCCCGTTCGTAGGCTCCATCCTCGCAGCCGCCGTACTGGACGGAGTGGCACTCAGGCCGATTCTCGGCATGGCGGTCTTCGGACTCGGCTTCTCCCTCCCCTTCGTGGCACTCTCATTCTTCCCCAGCGTAATGAAAAAGCTCCCGAAATCAGGAGGATGGCTCAACATGGTCAAGGTCGTATTCGCCTACATCATGCTCGCTTTCGCCATGAAGTTCCTCTACAACATCGACGCATACTTCGGCTGGGGCATCATTACCAGACTCGGCTTCATCGCCACATGGGTTGTCCTCGCCCTGCTGCTCGGCCTGTATTTCCTCGGAGTGTTCCGCACCAGCCACGACACCCCCTCAGAGGGCATCGGCTGGGGCAGACACATAGCCGCCATAGTCTGCATCACATTCGCGTTCTATCTTATACCCGGTCTCTTCGGAGCCCCGCTGCAGAGCATCTCGGGCCTTATCCCTCCGATGGACGGCTCCACCCTGACACTGTCCTCAGGAGGCAATGTGCCTGAGGCCGGCGGCAACACGGCAGCCGCACCCAGCTACTCCACCCTCAAGAGCTACACCAACCTCGAAGAGGCTCTTTCCGAAAGCCGAGCCACAGGCAAGCCGGTCTTCATCGCCTTCAAGTCGCACACATGCAGCGTCTGCAAGCAGATGGAGGCCACTGTGCTCTCATCCCCGGCAGTGATGGACAGGCTGTCCAATGACTTCGTAATAGCCAATCTCTACGTGGACGACAAGACTCCCGACGACGAATTCCGGACCCTCGGCCGCCGGTACCGCGATCTGGAGCTGCAGCAGTTCGGCTCAGCCTCCCAACCCCTCTATGCGGTCGTAGACTCCGATGGCAATACTCTTTCAGGCCCCATAGGCAGCTGCTCCGAAGAGGAGTTCCTGACGTTCCTCAAGCGATAGCCTACCGCGTATATCAAGAGATGAAATTGCATATCGGTCCCAATACGGTAATTGCTGCCCTGCTCGCAGCGTTGCTTTTCCGTATACCATAAGGCATAGGCTCTGCACTTAACTTTCTTTTAATCAGTTAGTTCTGAATGCATCGGTTGCGCTATGGCCTGTTTTTTCAGACCCTAGCGCAGCACATTGTTCGATATTGATTTGGATATCAGCGTCTTAATATGTTGGGAACTGCTTTATGGGTGACATGCACCACAGCAACATGGATTCCTGACATGGCGCCAAGACATGGGATAAGTTTGCGGATAATCTTTTTTATCGTATCTTTGGAAGCACAGTGTACATCGGACTTTATATGAATATGCGCCTAACGCCAAAGATTCTCATAGCACTCACAGCAACAGCCTTATCTGTCGGCTGCAGGCAGGACTACAGCTACGTGAGGAATTTCCCGGAAAAGGGAGAGATAACCTACACAGTCACACCGTACAATGCAGCCGAAATGTATCCACTCTCCATACAGCACATCCACGAGGGATACTGGGTATGCCAGCTGCTCGAGTCCGAGCACTGCTTTGCGCTTATGGATGAGGACCTGAACGAGATTGTCCGATTCGGGAAGAAAGGACGCGGGCCTGAGGAGTTCACAGACCCGAACTTTGTCGGAAGCGCCGGAAGTACAGGTGACTCACTTTTCCTGCTGATAAGAGACTGGACTAAGGGCTGTCTGTACCGGACTGCAGTAAACATACATGACGGAAGGACTCACTCATCCATAATAAGAGGATACTCTGCCGGAATGAGAGCGATATACCCATTGGGGAGAGGGAGATACCTCTGCAACGGTGATGCCAACAGATACTTCCTGGACGACAACGGAGTCTTCACTTATCTCGAGGGATGGGGCGAGAATGTCAATGAGGCCATAGAGGGCTCTGCTACGTACATACCGGACAACCAGACCCTGGAACTTTTCTCCAAGGACAGTTCCAGAGTACTCGTCTACAGCATCTCCTACCCCATCCTGTATCTCCATGCCACAGATGACGGCTCTCTCCTCAACAAGACATATGTGGAAATGCGCCCTGAGGACCTTCCCAAGGACGGATACTGTCCGCTATATTTCGCGGGAGGAGGCTATATAGGAGACCATATCGCCATGCTGCTCTGTGACGACTCAAAGATGGCTTCACGGATTCTGATTTTCGACAGGGACCTGAAGCCGGCCGCCTCATATGATGTCCCCTTTGTCAACACTTTAGAGATAGACACCAGCACGGGAAAGGCGCTCTCACTGGATTACGAAAACGAACTCACCTACATCTTTGATCTATCCCAATGGCTATGACCATGAAACTCGGTCCCAATATGGCTATTACCGCCCTGCTCGCAGTGCTGCTTCTCTCCGCCGCAGCCTGTTCGGACAGAAACGCGCAGGCACGCCTCGCCATGACCGCGGCAGATTCGCTGATGACGGCTGACCCGCAGGCCGCACTCGACACCCTCATGACCATTGACAGCACAGACGCCGCAGGACTCCCACGCGCTGACAGGGCACTGTACACCCTGCTGAGGACCGAGGCCGAGTACAAGTGCTACATGCCCGTCGCCGGAAACACCACCATATCCGAGGCCGTTGACTACTACCGGCGCAAAGGGCCGGAGGACAGGTTGGCCCGTGCTCTGACCATGCAGGGGGCCGTCCTCTCAGAATCCGGAGACCCGGACGGAGCCATGCTCGCCTACAAAGAGGCCGAGCCCCTCCTCGAACACTCCGGCGACTTGGAGCAGCTCGGCCTCCTCCACACACACATCGGAGCATTGTTCAAGGCAAGTTCCGTCAATGACTCCGCAGCATTGACCAGATACTATAAAGCTATGGAGTGCTTTGAAAAAGCTGAACTTCATGAGCGTCAGATGTCCACCCATCTGTCAATAGCCACTATGCTGTTCATCCTTGACTCTTCCGACAAGGCTGTACCACACCTTGAAAAAGGGCTGTCAATGGCAGAAGCACAGCATGACACCATCAACATGCTTTCTGCCTACAGTCTGTATGCTTTCAAAGAACAGAATACAGGCAAACTCGCACAGATTGCCAAAAGAGCAGAACAACTATATGAAGAGATATCTGTCCCCAGCCTAATAGAAGAGGACATCATCAACAACATTAATTATTGCTGTGCAGAACTCTTCATGGATGCGGAAAAGCCGGATTCCGCCCTGCTCTTTTTGAACTGCATCCGCATGAGGGATGAAGTAGACAGCCTAAGCTACTATACTGTCATGGCAAGGCTTCACGAAAAGGAAGACAACACGAAAAAAGCGACAGAATGCCTGAGAGCTGCCAATGACATCACACTGCGTATCTTGAAAGAGGGATACGACAGCCAGTTGATAGAAGTGGAGAAAAAATACGACAACGATATCCTTTCTGAGAAACTGAAAGTATCCAGAAACCGGATTATGGCATTAACTGCACTCCTACTGCTGGCCGTTGCAGTATCAGTCATCATATACCTTGTATCCAAAAACAAGGCAAGGAAGCGGGAACTCATACTGCGCAATGCCGTCAATGACCTGCAGTCATTAAGGACAGAGCTTCTGTCCAAACAGGATGAGACCACCCGGCTGCACTCGCGCCTGCATGACACCGAAGCAGCAATGGAGCATCTCAAAAAGCAGATTGAGACTGAGGCGAAAAAGCACAACCAGGAGGCGGAGGAGCTGAAAAACCTCCGCGAATCGTTCGTAAGCCAGGCCACGTCCAACCAGGAACTGCTGACCCTCAACGGAAAGATACTTGGCATGACCAAGACTCTCGCAGATATCTGCTACATATACGAAGGCTCTCCCAATATGCCCGGCAAGGTGGAGGAAGCTGTGAAGTCCATACTGTCGGATGAAGATACATTGAACAATGTACTGGGGAAAATGCTCGAGCTCACCTATCCCGGTTTCATGACCGGGCTCAGCAAGGAGTACCCCTCGCTCAATGACAGTGACCGCAAGCTGATAGTCCTGACGTGCTGCGGATTCTCATCCAGTACGGCCAGCGTCATTTTGGGCATCAGCGTGCAGAACCTCAACGCCAGAAAATACAGGATAGCACGCAAGATGGGAATAGACGGACGCATCTCATCCTTCATGAAAAAGAAATTATCCGAATACAGCGCGCCTATAATAAAACTGGCTTAATATCAGCATATTACCAAAAACTTCACGCGCCCACAATTTATTTATCTGTAAATCAAGCAGATAAACCTACAACAAAAGTGGACATCACTTTTACTCTTCTCACATATCGCTTATAATCACTCTTTTACAAACAATCTCCGTCACTAATCAAATTTGGATAAAAGACAGACTGATGCTATGTTTGCTGCCATTAACAAATTTAACTGCAAATGAAAAAATTTACATCTATCCTTGCGACGGCTCTTATAGCCGCACCTCTGTTTCTGTCATCTCCTTTTCCTCGTTTAAAAGCACTGTCCTCTCGTCATCGTTTTGCATCCCTTCACTTCTCATCTCTTATGTCCCCATACTCGTCCTGATACTATTACCTTAAATTATAAAGGAATTGTCACTTCATTCAATATGTGCTCGTTAATGTGCTTGCACTTTTTACGAAAATAGCTTATACTCACTTTAATAGACA
>DGYFR06201__coassemble_1127_pt1 | contig 15528 bp, 9 predicted proteins | sample DGYFR06201__metabat2_high_PE_051 | metagenome-assembled genome bin DGYFR06201 | reverse complement strand
CTGACCAAGTGAATCAGTCGGCAACGAGATAAGCATCGGTCTTTGCGTCTGAGCGTCAAACTGCACTATTGTCATCGTCCGATATCCACCAATAAACACATTTCCCAGCACATACGAATCCATACCAGCATCAGGAATTGTATCCGTACTTATAATTACTCTATCCTTATATTTCTCAACGAACTCACTTTTTGAGAGATTCCAGTCAAATGAATCCGCCAGGTCAAAAAAATCAATCCGTGTCTGAGCCGATACAGAAAATGCAAATCCTGCAAGTAACAACAGAATAGTCAAGCGTTTCATAAATCTATAATTATAGTTAAACATTGTTTATCATGCCCTAAGACGGCAAACGCTTGACCTATAAGAAAAGCGTGGATATGTTTGCTGTTGAGAGGTACGACCAAGCACCTGTACAGACACAAATATACCCACGCCAATGCGTGAGCATTTGGTCTATTGTGCTGTCTGTAAGAATTATTTGGTCGTTTTCTCAACAAGACAATAGCCTAATGCCATCTATGTACCCCAACTCACAGTTGGATAAGGACAAAGATAACTTATTTTCTGTAATTTTCCATATAGATAACGGATGTTCTATCGAAAACGTTTACTTTCGTTTCATAATTTTCGCCGGCAATGCTTGTCACAGCCAGAACAGAGGCGTCGTGTTGACATCGATGGCTGTTGTTGCCGGATAATACGTCTGGATGGCCGGCCGTGCGCGCTTTAATGCGGAACAGGGCGACGGTCTGTTTTGAGTTTCAGCCAGGTCCACTTGTGCCACAATGTCTCCAGAGGGCCCTGTCTGTGGCGTGACAGCCACCATCTGCTCAGCAGCACCTGCAGCAGGAATACGGCTACGCCGATGAGCAGGCTGACCGTGTATCCGCAGTACGGGGCGAGGTTGAGGCCGATGGGGAAATAAATCAATGCGCCGGCCACTGACTGGCAGATGTAGTTGGTCAGGCTCATGCGGCCATACCAGCGCAGGCCGGAAACTGTCTTGCGGAACCTGTCGCTGAATCTGTACGAGAGCACGAAGGCGGATACCAGCACGAGGGTGAAAGCCAGTTTCTGCCACATGTCGAGAGCCGTGCCTGCGGACTGGGCGGCTGTGCCCTGGGTCTGCATCGCCAGTTCCTTCAGGGTGTAGAGGGGAGCGAAAGCTGTCGCGGCTACTGCGAGGACCATCGTCCATGTACGGGTATTGTTCCCCTTGTCACTGAACATCTTCCGGCGTCCGAGCCAGTGCCCTAAAAGGAAAAGCCCGGCAGTCTGGACGAGGCGTCCGGCATTGACAGCCCAGAGAAGGCTGGCCTTCTGCCCCAAGGTGACGTTTCCTAAGAAAAATGCCCCCGGCTCTCCTGCTTTCGTGTATTCGGCGGCCTCGGCGTACATTTCGGCTACGTGCAGGTCCGGCAGGGTGTGCCCGGGGTTGATCAGTGCAGCGATGCAGTGGAACCATTCGACGGGCTGGAGCAGGAAGATGACGGCGGTGATGAGGATGGCCCTGTCGCTCCAGTTGCGCGTGAGCAGCAGCACGATGCTGACCACCGCGAATAGCATGAGCACATCGCCCGCTGGAAAGAACGCAGCATTGAGCGTCGCAAACACGGCCAGCATCAGCATCCTCCACAGGAATCTCCAGCCAAAATCCTACCCTTCTCTTTTCTGCCTGTCATTCTGAAGGAAAAAGGTCAGGCCGAAGAGCAGGGCGAAGATTGCATAGGCCTTCCCCGCGAAAAGGGAGAAAGTGCCGTCCAGCACTATCCGGTCGAGCATACCGAGCCATGCCGGTGGGTCCGTCGGATACACCGGGTAGATAAAATGCTCCAGGTTGTGGACCAGCACAATGGCCATAACTGCGAATCCCCTCAGAGCGTCCACCGACTCAATCCGGGCACAATTGTTCAAGGGCTGTTTCATAATTTTGCAAAGATAATCATCAGATGTCCAGCATGTCCCGCAACTCTTCCAAAGTGATGGCCCGGCCTGAGCCCTGGCCTTCGAGGATGGCGTCGGCCAGGTCCCGCTTGGTCTTGTGGAGACGGAGAATCTTCTCCTCGATGGTGTGCTCCGAGATCAGATGGTAGACGGTGACGTTCTGCTGCTGGCCGATACGGTAGGCACGGTCTGTGGCCTGCTGCTCTACGGCGGGATTCCACCAGGGATCGAGGTGTATGACGTAGTTGGCACCGGTCAGGTTGAGGCCCAGTCCTCCGGCCTTGAGGCTGATCAGGAAGATGTTGCGCTCGCCTTTCTGAAATGCGCCGACCATCTCCGCCCGTCTGGCCACCGGTACGCTCCCGTCCAGATAGAAATATTCCGTCCCCATGGCGTCAAGCTCCCCGCACACCCGTTTCAGGTAACTTGTGAACTGGCTGAATACCAGTATGCGGTTGCCGCCGGAGAGTATCTCGGAAGCCAGATCCATGAAAGCCTCGGTCTTGGAGGAACGTTCCAGGCCGGAGTTTCCGGTCAGGGCCGGATCGCAGGCTGCCATGCGCAGGCGGGTGATGTCCGAGAGGATGTTGACGGATACTTTGTCGGAACTTTCCACGGCTTTCCGGGCATGCTCGCGCATGAGCTCGTATCCGGTCCGCTCGGAGTCGGACAGGACGATGCGCCGGATAATGTCGGTCTTTTCCGGCAGTTCCTCTGCCACTTCGGCCTTGGTTCGGCGCAGGATAAACGGGGATATGATACGGCGCAACTGCTGCCGGCGCATCCGGGAGTCCTCTTCTGACGCGGTGTTGATGAAGCGTTCTGCGAAGTGCTGATAGCTGCCCAGCAGACCGGGATTGAGGAACTGGAAGAGGCTCCACAGTTCTCCAAGGTAGTTCTGAACCGGAGTTCCGGTGAGTGTCAGGCGGCTCCGGGCGTGCAGGGACATGGCGGCAGCGGCAGTGGTGGAACTGCGGTTCTTGATGGTGTGGGCTTCGTCCAGGCAGACGGTGTTCCATCTGATGGCGGACAGAGCCTCCCGTTCAGTGGCCAGCAGTCTGTAAGAGGTCAGGACAATATCTCCGGCTACTGCGTTCTCCAGCAGGGCAGAGCGGTCGTCGGCGGAGTTGAGGATCCTGACATTCAGCCCCGGGGCGAAACGGGCGAGCTCGCTGCTCCAGTTGAGGACGACAGAAGCGGGGGCCACTACCAGGGACGGGCCTTCAGCAGCCTTGTACAGGAGAAATGCGATGGCCTGTACCGTCTTGCCCAGTCCCATGTCATCGGCCAGACAGCCTCCGGCACCCCAATGGTCCAGGCGGACCATCCATCGGAAGCCGTCAGCCTGGTAGTCGCGGAGTACGGCCTGCAGTCCGGACGGTATATCCGGCTGAAGTCCGGCGGCCTCCCTCATCGCCTTTTCCAACTTTTCGGGCCCTCCGTCGGAGGAAACGGCCATGTCCGAGCGGTGCAGGACAGATGCCAGCTGTCCTATCTGCAGGAGCGGGATACGGCTGCCTTTGCCGGAAGCCTGTTGCGATACGGCCTCGATTTTCCTCAGTTGCGACAGCAGGGACTCGGACAGTGCCATGTACTCGTCATCTCCCAACCGGACGTATCTGCCGCCCACGGCCCCTGAGGCCACTGCCCGCATCAGGTCGTTGAGGGACAGGAGGCTGCCGTCACTCAGAGTTGCCTCTCCTTCGGCCTCGAACCATTTCTCCCCGGAGGTGAAATTGATACTGATCTGCCGTGAGACCAGTGTTCCCTTGATTCTCAAACTCTTGCCTTCCGGCCATTCAGCGCAGAAGTCCTCCTTCCGTTCCTGTATGAACTCCAGCAGGGAAAGGAGACCGGCGGTGTCAAGTACGTATGAGGAGTTCTCATCATTCTGGTCGAGTCCCAGTTCATTTTCCAGAAAATCGGAAACCTCCCGCAGATTGTCTCTTTCACCCCTGATATTGCGCGTGAGTCTGTACCGCTGTTCTCCTGCCGTGTCGTTGTAAGTGCGTTCTCCTCTGCCGGGGTAGAATGAGCGGGTGCTGCCCTCCAGCGGGTAAATCAGCAGGTTTGCGTGGTAACGGTCCTTGTCGGGAATCAGTCTGACGGTCAGACGGCATTGCCCGTCTTTCCATATGGCCCCGCCGCTTTCCCCACTGAACGGCGTGCGTACTTCCAGGATATTTTCCAGTTTGATCATCAGCTCCTTCAGTGCTCCTGCCGCGGACTTGGGGTAGTGCGTTATCTGCATCAGACTCTCGATAACGGCTTTCTGCTGTTTGTCGATACGGACTGTCACGTAATGGGTGCTGTCCTTCGTGAGGATTCCGGCCGTCTTGGCATGGCCATGAAATACCGGTACGTTGGTGCTCAGGGCATATCCGGCAGGATCCTCCTTCAGGCATAGATACGGCTTCTCTTCCTCGATGCTGACAGGCTGATAGTCGCTGCTGTCCAGAAAGACTCTCGGGCATCCGGCCAGATAAGGCAATATCTCCTCGTGGGAGTAGCAGCTGCTTGGGTAGTCCATGGCGGAGGCGACAGTATGGTCGATTTCGTCCATATACGGCAGTTCCTTGTCCATGAAACTGCCCGCGCTTACGTTTCTGGGGGAGCTCCATCGGCCGCTCTTGAGCCACTCCTGCATCATGATACGGACATTGTAACGGTTGACTACATAGCAGATGCGCTGTTGCCGGACGGTCTGTCCGCCTTTTGCCTGCACTCTGTCCAGTACGGAGGACACTTCTGTCAGAAGATATTCCCACGGCTCCTTGGTGTTTATGGATGAGAACAGGGGCTCGCCTCCGAAAATCCCGCGCAGCCGGTCCCGGTCGGGGACATCCATGAACGGACTCAGCTCGTAGCGCAGCAGGGCGCACTTGGGCGGGTGGACAGCACCGGCATCATTGAAGATGTTCCCGAGCGGGACTTTCAGGCATCCTGCCAACAGCATGGCAAAGAAGTTGTCAGCGGGGGTTCCGTAACGCCTTGCCCTGCGGACAGCGTATTCGATCATGTCGCTGCGATGCATTGTCGTACTGCCGATATATTCGGCGGCGGTGAATGCGGCGTTCAGTTCAGGGAGGTTCCCGGATTTGTTCTTGTTGAGGAACTGTGAGACTTTCTTCCTGGTCTCTTCGGTGTCCGCCATCTTGTATGCCGCAATCAGCAGCAGGCTCAGTATCGGGGTATAGTACAGATTCTTGTCCTTGCAGAGCTTGTTGCGCATCTTCAGGGACTCGGAAAACAGGCGCAGACTCAGGTCGATATCCCTGCTGTAGAGTGCTTCGACGGCATCGGCTGCCTTGGACCAGAAGCTGCCGTTGTGGTATGCCGTCCCTGGGGCGGTACCGCAGAATATGTAACGGTACAGGCCGGTCATGTCCAGGAGCAGGCACATGTTGTCATTCAGGAACAGATTTTTCGAGGCACACAGGCCTGTCAGCAGCTGGTCGAGATCGGAAAACTGCTGTTCATCCAGTGTGTCGTAATCCAGGCCGGTCTCAAGGAAGACCTGCACCATTTTGGCGAAATTCTTGTCATCAAGAGACAGCACTCCTTTTTTGAATGCAGTAACGCGCCATACATTCATGAATACCGAATATTTCTGAGAAGGCGGCAGTATCATCATGTTCCACCTGACATGGTCCTCCATGCCGTTGAAAATGTACCGGGCTGTCTCCCACATCCACTCGCCGTAATTTGTCCTCCGTGGACTGATATCCCCGAACTCCGTAAGCAGTCCGGGATGGAATTTCATCAGTCTGAACGCCATGGGAAAAAACAGCCGGCTCCGCAACTCTGTTTTTGTACCGTATGTGCTGAAATCATAATTTTCTATAAGCCAGCCATCCCTGATCAGACTTCTGACTTGGTTAGAGAGCTTGCTGAAATTGAGGCTGTAGTAATTTGCGTATTTCCTCAAATTGTAATCGCTGATGTCCCCGCCGCTGAATGCGCAGAAGTGCAGTATCCTGGAATGTCGTCTTGTATCCCGGTATCCAGCGGTTTCAGTTGCAGGAGATATTCTTCGGAAGTCATGTGTCATGCATTTAATGAGCAAAGGTAATGATTATTTCAGCAGCACCGGCAGCGATAACTACGGCCCCGTGCCAGTGCGGTGCATGTTTGGGGTGTTTAGGACAACCTTGTTCGGGACTCATAACTGTCAGGTATGGAGTCGCAGGCGCATGCCTCTGACAAAGTACGTTTTCCTTCTCTCGGCAACAGTAAGCAGGGGAGCGGTGTGTTTTTGCATATTTCAGATAATTAGCGACTTTCGTGTATTGCGTGATCTTTTCGGGCTGTTGTAAGGGGGTGAAAAGATCGGGAGTGTTTTGTATAGACCTGAGTGTTAGCGTCTTGTGAAAATGAGGTGCGGCACAGCTTACCGTTGCCAGGCCTGTCGGCTCCGAGTGCAGCAGACCTGTCTGCGCAGTGCTGCTCCGCTGTCTGTTGTCCGGCACTTGCTTCGGTCGGATATTCCGTTCGTTGCCGGGCCTTCCGTCCATCGTCGGGTTTCCGTTCATTGCCGGCCGGTCGGGCCGCCCGATGGCTTACGGATTGAGCATGATGGTGTTGACAGTGCGTCCGCAGGAGGGGCCTTCGCGGCGGGCGGAGAAGAAGCCGGGGTGGGTGTAGGTGTCGATGCCGACGGTGAGGATATGGCTGTCGGGGACACCGGCCCGGATCAGTGTCAGGCGGACGGCTTCCCACAGGTCGATGTGCAGGCCGCCCTGCATGGTTCCGGGTATCTTTGGCCCACGGTCGGAGATAACCGGTCTGTCGGAGGAGTATGTTCCGGGGAGTCCGGCTTCCGGAAAGCCTGCGTCGAGGAAGGCCCGGGCGACTTCGGGACCGACCTGGAAGCTGTCGGGGCCTATGCCGGGACCGATAACCGCTAAGATGTCGGCAGGGCGGGTTCCGAACTCGCTAGACATCGCGGACAGGGTCTTCGCTGCGATTTTCAGCACCGTACCCTTCCATCCGGAATGTACTGCGGCTACTGCCCGACGGACAGGATCGTACATGAGCACCGGTATGCAGTCGGCAGTCCTGGCACCGATGGCCAATCCCGGCACGTCGGTTATCAGCGCGTCGAAACCTTCGAGATCTTCCCGCGTGAGATCCGCCGACTCCACCACGGCCACCCGGTCCCCGTGCACCTGATGCGCCTGTACCACAGGCATCGGAAGCACGGCGTCCCTGAGCGGGGAGAATGCCGTCACCCCCTCTGCGATATCATACTGCAGGAGGTCTGAACAGGAGTCTGGAAGAATCAGTCGCATATGTTCGTAAGTCATACGGTTCGGCGGACAAAGATAATAATGTCTGTCCGAAAAATTCACACCTGAGAGCTTCCTTCGAATCACAATCCGAATTGTTTGGCCGACCCAAAAATGCCATAGAGAAGTCCAGCAGGGATGGTTCTGTGGAATGCCTGGTATTCAGGTACTTTTGAACGAGGCGTTTGCTGGACCTGGGGTAAAATGGCAGTTTTGGGGCAAAATACGCAGGGTCCAGCAAACTGCCAAAATGTATACTTTTGATAATAAGGCAGATATGTTTAAGAGGCATGCTGGACAATGCAAAATGACAGTATATGCCTACAAAGTGTGTAGATACTCACTGAACTCAGTAGACCAGCCGCGACCATCACGGCTATTATAACGGCCGTTAGGCAAGACCGTTTACCGCAACGGCAGCGAATCGCGGGAAATGCTGCCAGTGTGGAAAGGAACCGGATGAGGAATCCGCGCCAGAGAAGCCTGCCGGAAGGGCTGCTGCGAGACGGACCTGCCGCAACGGCAGCGAATCGCGGGATATGCTGCCAGTGTGGAAAGGAACTGGATGAGGAATCCGTGCCAGAGAAGCCTGCCGGGAGGGTTACTGTGAGACTGACCTGCCGCAACGGCAGCGAATCGCGGGAAATGCTGCCAGTGTGGAAAGGGGATTCGCTGGGAAACGGCCACGGAGCGGCTTGCAAAAGGTGAATATAAACGAACTAACGCAGGTGTACCGTATTTGCCTATTTTGGTACACCTGCGGAATACAGATAGTCGCCGAAATGCGTATTAATGCGTATTAATGCGTATTAATGCGTATTAATGGAAGTGCGTGTCAAAGATCTGCGTTTAGAGCCACAGAAACACCATGCCCTAATGACCGGTTTGCGTTGATACAGCAGCCATATTGAGGGAACTTCCGGCCTTTTTATATTTTAAATATCAAGAATATCTTGACAATCAACCGGTTGAAATGTGGTAAAAATAAAAAGCGGCATATTCGGGCATATTTTTTTGCAGACAGTCAGCAAAATTTTCTACATTTGTCTCAGCAATGAGAAAGCACTCCAACATATCCATGATGTCCATGCGAATGCATCGCTCTACGGTGCATGGCTTTCTCTATTGCCGATAAGTCAGGCGGGATGCCGGCTCCGGCGCATTAAATCCAAAAACACATATCGAGTATTCCACAGGTCCGGATTCTGCCCCCGGGACTGGTTTGGATTTATCGTTACGGGCATCAATGGAGCATCACGCGATGACAAGAAAAGAATATGTCCACAATGGACCGTTCCGGTGCGAGGCCGGAGGCACAATCAGCAATCTGAAAATAGTGTACCACATCTCCTGTCCGGATGGACTGCCGGCATGCAGTAGCCAGGACGATGATTCAGTAAACCGCACAAATGGGAAGGTGATATGGATCTGCCATGCGCTGACGGCCAATTCGGATCCGGAGGAATGGTGGCCGGAGATGGTCGGACCGGGCCGGCCCATAGACACTGAAAAGTACACGGTGGTCTGTGCCAATATGCTCTGCTCGGCCTACGGCTCTTCCGGCCCGGCGGACGGGGCTTTTCTGGATTTCCCGAAAGTGACGGTCCGGGATATTGTCCGCACCGAGATTCTCCTGCGCCGGTATTTAGGCATCGGTAGGATAGACCTGCTGATAGGCAGCTCCATCGGCGGCTTCCAGGCCCTGGAGTGGGCGGTGATGGAGCCGGAGGTGATAGGCCGTGCCGCGATTATGGCCTGCGGTCCCAGAGTTACACCCTGGCTCACTGCGTCCAACGAGGCCCAGAGGATGGCGATCGAGGCCGACCCGACCTTCCGCGAGTGCCGGAACCTCAGCGGCGGAGAGGCCGGACTGAGGGCGGCAAGGGCTATAGCGCTGATTTCCTACCGCAGCTATCGGGGCTACAACACCACTCAGAATGAGGAGGATCCCGACACCCTTTTCGCCACCCGCGCCGCCTCCTACGAGCGCTATCAGGGCCGCAAGCTTTCCGACCGTTTCGACGCCTATTCCTATTGGTATCTGACTCATTCCGTGGACAGTCACAATGTGGGCCGGGGACGCGGAGGTGTGGAGGCGGCTCTCCGGGGCATCAGGACCCGCTGTATCATCGTAGGCATAGACAGCGACGCCCTTTTCCCGACAGAGGAGCAGCGGTATATGGCCGACCACATCCCCGGGGCGGAATACCACGAGATAACCTCCGCATTCGGCCACGACGGCTTCCTGCTCGAATACGGCCAGATATCGGAGATTCTCAGGCCGGAGCTGGAGGCTCTGGGAGGTAATCAAAAGTAAAATCAATAAAATCAAGTATATGCAGGTATTGAAATTCGGCGGCACATCTGTCGCAAACGCAGAGAATATGTCAAGGGTCGCGGATATCGTGACCAAGGCTGTGGACCGGGACAGGACCATTCTGGTCTGTTCGGCCATCAGCGGCTTTACCGACGCCCTCATCCGGACCGGCCGTATGGCTGCGGCGCGGGACGAGGCTTACAAGAGTATCATAGACGAGTATCAGGAGAAGCATTACCGGATCATTCACAGCCTGATCCAGGCGGACAAGCAGCGCGGTACCCTAGAGGCGTGCGATGCGGTGTTCGAGTCGCTCAGAGGCATCGCCAGGGGAGTCTGCCTGCTGGGCGAGCTGAGCGAGGCCAGCTTAGATGCGATACAGGGCTGCGGAGAACTGCTGTCAACCAGGATAATGGCCGTCCGCCTGGCCTCGGAGGGCATTCCGGTCAAATGGGTGGATTCCCGCGAGATAATCCGGACAGTGCGCAAGGACGGGGTGAATGTGGTGGATACCGCTGTCAGCTACGCCAATATGGCTGCAATGCTGGAGCGCAATCCGGTGACTTCGCTGTTTGTCCTGCCCGGCTTCATCGCCTCTGACAGTCAGGGACGTACCACGACTCTCGGGCGGGGCGGCTCCGACTATTCGGCTTCCCTGTTAGCCGTGGGCTGCGGGGTACGGCGCCTGGAAATCTGGACCGACGTGCCCGGAATGATGACGGCCAATCCCAAGACCGTCCCTACGGCCCGCACCATCAGCAACATCTCCTACCGTGCCGCATTGGAACTGTCCCATTTCGGAGCCAAGGTCATCTATCCTCCCACCATCCAGCCGGTGGTTTCCGAAGGCATTCCCATCTACGTCAAGGACACTTTTGACCCGGACGCGCCGGGAACCCTTATCGAGAAGAACCCGCCCCGGAGCAAGGAGAGGCTGGTGGGTATTTCCAATTCGGACAATATTGCCCTCATCTCCCTGGAAGGCAGCGGCATGGTAGGTGTACCCGGCTTCTCGGCCCGCCTCTTCGAGGCCCTCAGCCGCAGCGGTATCAACATCATACTCATCACCCAGGCCTCTTCGGTCCACACCATGTGCGTGGCCATCCCGGAGAAGGACGCGGAAAAGGCCAGGGAGGCGGCGGATAGCTGTTTTGCCTACGAGATATCGTTAGGCAAGCTCAATCCCCTGAAAGTCGAGCAGGGCTATTCGATAGTATGTCTCGTAGGGGACGACATTCTCAGCCAATGCGGTACGACGGGCCGGATGCTCGATGCCCTCGGCCGTCACGGGATACCTATCAGGGCCACGGCCCAGGGCTCGTCCGAGCGCAATATCTCAGTGGTGGTGCGCTCCTCCGAGGCGGACCGGGCCATACGCTACATCCACAATGAGTTTTTCGACAGGTCGCCGCTGAAGGACATCAATCTGTTCATTACCGGTTACGGCACTGTGGGCAAGGCCCTTGTGGACATCATCAGGCGCAATGGGGATGCGATGGCGGCCCGGACCGGGAAGCGGCTGCGCATAGCGGGGATAGCCAACAGCCGCCGCTATGTGCTGGATCAGGAGGGAATTGCCCCAGAGAGGACAGGGGAACTGCTTGACCAGGGCCTCAGCGCTGCTGACGATGCCTGGACGGAGGCCCTTGCCCACACCTCTTTGGAGAATTCCGTATTCGTCGACTGTACCGCAAGTGCGGACATAGCCTGCCGGTACGCCTCCCTCTTCCGTCACGGGTATTCGGTCGTGGCCTGCAACAAGATCGCCTTCTCCGCACCGTTGGCCCAGTACCGGGCGTTGAGGAAGGCTGCCTTGGAGAGCGGTGCGGGACTGAGGTACGAGACGACGGTCGGAGCGGCCCTGCCGGTGCTGGAGTCCGTGGCCCGCTGTGTCTGCAGCGGAGACCGTATCCACCGGGTCGAGGCCGTGCTGTCCGGGACGCTCAACTACATATTCAGCACCTACGACGGCGGTGCATCCGTCACTTTCGCGGAAGCGGTGCGTCAGGCCGTTGAGAAAGGCTATGCCGAGCCGGATCCGAGGATAGACCTCAGCGGACGGGACGTTCTGCGCAAACTGCTGATTTTAGGCAGGGAAGCCGGAGCCGCACTGGAGGAGGGGGACGTGGAGGCGGAGCCGCTGCTGCCGCAGGAGTACTTCCGGGGGAGCGTGGAGGATTTCTACAAGGCATTGGAGGACAATGAAAAAACCTTCGCGGAACAATTCCTTCAGGCGGCCTCCCGGGGACTGCGCCTCCGCTTCGTGGCCTCCCTGGAGAGGGTGACCCTTTCCGGGGACCAAGGCGCAGAAAACGGCGGGACCTGTGCGCAGGACTGCCGTACGGACCTGGATTCCGCCGGGACCCGCTCTGAGAACTGGAAAGCCCGCATTGCATTGGAGGCATTGTCCCCCGGGCATCCGCTTTATTCCCTCGAAGGAACCGACAACGCCGTGATCCTGACCACGGATTTCTATCCCTCGCCCTTGGTCATACGGGGTGCGGGAGCCGGAGCGTACCAGACGGCCTCCGGAGTATTGAACGATATTTTAGAATCTTTAAAATAATTACAACCACTATACCATGAACAGAAATTACAGATTCGAGACCCTGCAGGTCAGGGCAGGACAGGAGATCGACCCTGTCTCCAAAGGCACGGCGGTGCCCATCTACCAGAGTACGGCGTATGCCTTCGACGACATGCAGTACGGCAAAGAGCTTTTCGAACTCAAGAAACCGGGCAATATCTACACCCGTATCACCAATACCACCAACGAGGTGTTCGAGAAGCGTATGGCGGCCCTCGAGAACGGTGTAGCGGCCACGGCCACGGCTTCGGGCCAGTCCGCAGTGCTGCTGAGCATCCTCAATATCGCCGGTCCGGGAGACAATGTGGTGACCTCTCCATTCCTCTACGGCGGCACCTTCACCATGTTTGCCATCACCCTCAGGGACATGGGGATAGAGATGCGTTTCGCGGCCAGTGACTCGCCGGAGGACCTGGAGGCGCTGGTGGACGGCAGGACCAAGGGTATTTTCATAGAGAACCTGGCCAATCCGGCTTTCAGCATCCCGGATTTCGAGCCGATCGTGGAGATGGCCCGACGCCGCGGTATCTGCGTGCTGGTGGACAATACTTTCGGCATGGCCGGCTGGCTGCTGCGTCCGGTGGACTGGGGCTGCAATGTGGTGATTCATTCGGCTACCAAATGGATCTGCGGACACGGTACGGCCCTCGGCGGAGTGGTAGTGGACGGTGGCAATTTCGACTGGGGCCCTGAGAAATATCCTTTGCTCGCGGCCCCTTCGGAGAGCTATCACGGGGTGGTCTACACCGATGTGTTCGGGAAGGCGGCCTTTGCCGGACGTGTGAGGGTGGACGGGCTGCGCAATCTCGGGCCGGCTCCCTCACCGTTCAACTCCTTCCTGATGCTGCAGGGGCTGGAGACCCTCTCGCTCAGGGCGGAGCGGTGCTGTGACAATACCCTCGAGGTGGCCCGTTTCCTGACCTCGCATCCGGCGGTGGAGAGTGTCAACTATCCCGGTCTGGAGGACAATCCCTATCATGCCCTTGGCTGCAAATACCTCAGGCACGGCTTCGGCGGGGTGCTCACTTTCAGGGTGAAAGGTGGATTTGATGCCGCTGCGGCCTTGGTGGACCGGCTGGAGCTGATTCTGCACGTGGGCAGTGTAGGGGATGCCAAGTCGCTGATAGTGCATCCGGCTTCCACGACCCATTCGCAGCTCAGCCCGTCCGAGCAGGTGGCTGCCGGGGTCTATCCCAACATGCTGCGCCTGTCGGTGGGCATTGAGAATGTGGATGACCTGATTTACGATCTGGAGAATGCCTTGAATTCTTTGCAGGGGAGGGCGGGACTATGAGAGTGGCGGTTGTAGGAGCTACCGGGCTGGTCGGCTCGGTGATGCTGAAAGTCTTGGAGGAAAGGCATTTCCCTGTGACGGAGCTGCTGCCGGTGGCTTCGGAGAAGTCGGTGGGAAGGTCAGTGCGCTTTGCCGGCTCGGATGTGCAGGTGGTGGGAGCTGAGACTGCTCTGGCAGCACGTCCCGACATTGCCCTGTTCTCGGCCGGGGCCTCCGTCTCCCGGGAGCTGGCTCCCCGTTTCGCCGCCGTAGGCTGCCGGGTGGTGGACAATTCCTCCTGCTGGAGGATGGAGCCCGGCGTGCCGTTGGTGGTACCCGAGATCAACGGCAATGTGCTGGGCCCCGGGGATATGATCATAGCCAATCCCAACTGCTCCACGATACAGATGCTCATGCCTCTCGCCCCGCTGCACCGCCGTTGGGGCATACGCCGCATCGTGGTTTCCACCTACCAGTCCGTTTCCGGGTCAGGCTACAAGGCATTGGCCCAGATGCAGGCGGAAAGGGCCGGAGGCAGGTGGGGAGAATATCCGGCGGCCTATCCCCATCCCATTGACCTGAACATCCTGCCGCATATTGACAGTTTCCTCGACAGCGGCTACACGAAGGAGGAGATGAAGATGGTGAATGAGACGCACAAGATATTGGGGGACGAGGGCATTGCCGTGTCGCCCACGACGGTGCGGGTACCTGTGACCGGAGGCCATTCCGAGTCGGTCAATGTGGATCTGTCCAGGGAGTTCGACCTTGGTGAGGTCCGTGCCGTCATTGCCTCCACCCCGGGCTGTGTCCTGCAGGATGACCCGTCTGCCGCTGTTTATCCCATGCCCTTGTATGCCCAGGGCAGGGACGAGGTCTTCGTCGGCCGCATCCGCCGCGACCCCACCGTCCCCCACTGCCTCAACCTCTGGTGCGTGGCCGACAACCTCCGCAAGGGAGCCGCCACCAACGCCGTCCAGATCGCGGAGCTGCTGCTGCCGTTCCTTCCGCTGCAGTCCTGACGGAGCAGCAGGGTAATTTCCACCCTCGGGGAAAGTGCCGGGCTTTTCCGCGATTCCGGTGCACTTTTCCCCACGGCTTGCCGGAACACCGGCTCCATAGGTGTCTCTGGCAGCACTCGCCATTTCCACCCCCGGGGAAAGTGCCGGGCTTTTCCACGAATTCGGTGCACTTTTCCCCACGGCTTGTAGACGCATGAAAATCCAGCAGTCGAAAAGACCAGGCCCTCCCACCGCTTCGCGGCGGGCCCCTCCCTCTAGAGCCGAGGGCGGCTAGTCTTTTCTCGTTGCTGGATTTTCATTGAGTCATCTGATTGGAATCTGAGAATTGCAGGTCCTTTTGCAGATACTTGATTCTTAGCGAGTTATAAATTGAGGCGCAATTTTCGCGGTCTCACGAGGGCTCGAAAAATGCACCTCGTTTTGTAAGTACTTGGTTGTCAGCGTGTACAAAAACGTGCTGCATTTTCCGCCTGCACCGCTACGCCACACCGGCATCGACACCGACACCGGCACTTTGCAGGCGCCGGCGTATCCCGCGATTAGTGTCGGTACGTAGTCCTATCTATGGGAACGTGTAACGTGTGGTTGTCACTAAACCCGATAGTTAAAGACAAGTGCCGAAGTATCAGATGTTTGTCCATAACGAGGGTGTTTAGTGGACTAAATTAAATACTGATGGCCGGACTGACCGGTCAATATTTGATTTTAAAATAATCCAATGCAGCCTTGTATTGGTCCTGTGCGCAGAGGCAGGTGTCTGTCAGATAGCCGGGTGTGTGTAGCCATTCGCTCAGCCCTCTGTAGTAGAATAATTTAAGCTCTTCAGTGATTATGAAGGGGACGATGTTGTGGTGCAGGCATTCTTTGAACATGATCAGTCGCCCTACACGTCCGTTTCCATCCTGAAACGGATGTATGGACTCGAATCGTTGGTGGAAATCTAGTATGTCCTCAAAATGTATTACGGGTTTGGACTTGTATTCTTTTAGAAGACTGCGTATTGAGGTTCCGACCTTTTTCGGCTCAACGGTCTCCTTACCGCCAACTTCATTGGGAAATTTTTTATATTCTCCCACTGCGAACCATGATTTTGA
>DGYFR06201__coassemble_1122_pt1 | contig 15571 bp, 10 predicted proteins | sample DGYFR06201__metabat2_high_PE_051 | metagenome-assembled genome bin DGYFR06201 | reverse complement strand
ATACGGATATTATTATTTCACATACATTAGTACCCTTGTTATGGCTCCGGCAATCGACACTACAAGAACGTTCAGAGCCGCCAAGGAAGTCGCCGACGGCTTCGGATACATAAGAGAAAACGGTGATACGCTTAGATTCCAGGTGTTCTTCATTACTTCTGACAGATTCGCCGTAAATGACTATATCCGCGTGGGAGACCCCGTAACCAAGGTTTACGACATGGGTGGCCAGACCATGGAGGGCGATGAAAAATGGGGAAGACGACTGTACTGGGCTCCCGAGGGCAGTCCCGAAGAGCCGTGGATTGAGTGGGGCTGCTATCCCAGGTTCTACTACGATGACAACGGCATCATCACCGACATCGAACTGTACCACGATTAAATCCACACCATGAACGCTTTTTCAAAACTCATCATCTGCATTATCGCCATAGCATCGGCCGGCATACCCACTGCTGCTGCGCAGAACACACAACAATACGACTTCTCCTCCGTCAGCATCAACGGACTGGACACATATAAAATCTACACCAGGGAGCAGATTACAGACGCCCTCGGTGAACCGGACGAGGAAGACAACGTAATCTACAAATACTTTGTATATCACACCACCATGGTCATGGCACCGCCCTCAGGGGATTACTCCCTTAGCGATGCCAAAGCAGTCAGAAATGTAGTCGATGAGTTAGGATACAGCGATGTCGGAAAGGACAGCATTAAAATCTGCGTCTTCACCCTAAACTCAGACAGGTTCGCCGTCAATGACTATGTACGGGTGGGAGACCCCGTAACCAAGGTTTACGACATGGGTGGCCAGACCATGGAGGGCGATGAAAAATGGGGAAGACGACTGTACTGGGCTCCCGAGGGCAGTCCCGAAGAGCCGTGGATTGAGTGGGGCTGCTATCCCAGGTTCTACTACGATGACAACGGCATCATCACCGACATCGAACTGTACTACGACTGACCGTGCAGCGATATCTGACTTTTATGCATCTTTTTAGAAAGATTTATTAACCGTTCAAACCGATTTCTTATGAATTTCACACGAAGACTCATCCTTGCAGCAGCAGTGCTCATGCTGCTCATTTCCTCTGCGTACGCACAGGACAGCAAAGGCAAGAAGGTAGACTACACCGGCTCACAGGAGCTGGACATCAGCGTAGGACTGCCTTACGGACCGCTGTTCCGGTCCGCAAGTATAGTCGGTGACGCTTTCGCCGGATTCAACTTCATCAGTCCGTCCGACATCGTCACCGGAGAGAACAAGACCGTACTGCCGACTTTCAGGGCCGAGTACGGATACAACGTCCTCAGCTGGCTCAGCCTCGGAGCTGGCGTAAACTACTCCTACGGCAGCTACCGGATGCTCTACAAGGAGGACAACTCACACGCTTGGGACGAGTGGACGCACCTGGCGACCGCTACGTTCAACGTCAAGTTCTACTGGCTCAACCGCAAATGGGTGCGCATGTACTCCGGGGTCGGGGTAGGACTGGGCATCGTCAGCACCAATGCCGGAGCGGAGAACGCGGAGGAGGCCGCCGGACGCTCCACCAAACTGCTGCCGACATTTGACCTCAGGCTCATAGGACTCACCGTAGGACAGAGGCTATACGGACGCTTCGAGGTCGGGACGGTGAACACCGGCCTTGTCTCCGCAGGCATCGGATACAGGTTCTAATCACCGGACTTACACTTACCAACAAAAACGCATCAACAGTAAACTTTTATAAACCGTAATTTCAGCCAGTTTATGAGAAAATCAATCATATCTGCGGTGGCAGCCGCAGCTCTCACTGCCGCACTCTGCCCGGCCATCTCTGCGCAGGGCATACAGTTCAACCCCGAGCCAATCACAGGCAACCGCGCACTCGGCATATCGGTCGGAGTGGTCACCAAGCAGCTCGCCCAGGGCGACATAAAGATGCCGTGGATGTACCTCGACTATCTGTCAGGGGACTCCAAGGCCAAGCAGTCCGCAGCACTACAGATCGGACTCACATGGTCCCCCGAGTTCCGCTACGGTATCGGACTGCAGACCGGACTCTACTACGAGATGTCGTACCAGAGCAAGACCATGAGCGAAGCCGGCGTCTCAGTCAAAGGCTCTCTCTGACCACAACCTCTCCATCCCGCTAAGGGTGCAGTGGAGGTACGAGATAGTGCCTGACTGGAGCGTCTTCGTGTACACGGGACCGAGCTTCGACATCGGAGTGGGCGGAAAGATCAAGCAGTCCGGAGAGGCTTTCGGAGAGTCCGCCTCTTTTGAGGAGAGCATATATGACCCCGAGTACGGATTCAGGAGGTTCAACATGCTCTGGGGAGTGGGAGCCGGAGTAAGGTGGAAGTTCCTCCAGCTGCGCATCGGAGGAGACTGGGGACTCCTCAACATCAACCGTATGGACGAGAAGGTCACCCTCAGCAAGCCACTCCACGTAACTCTCTCATACATGTTCTAAGTACGGACGGGGTGCTCAGGCCGCGCTGAGCCTGACTCGTCTTATGACGGATAAGCACAATCTCAGGAACGGCCGCTCTCAACACATATTATGACAGTCTAATCCGGAGGGCGGTCTTTCCTTTCTGGCGACCACAGATTTTAACAACGATTCTGACCGCACACGGCGGGAATCCTGATAGAGTGCGATTGCGCTGACCCTCAATAACTTAACCTTATCACATAGCTCAACTGCCTGACAATAAACGCATTGCCACTTACAGACCGATCCGGCACAAAATTTTTCGCAAGCGCAATACCGATATCAGGTATCATGCCGGCCTGATGGAAACCTATGCCGTCGGACGGCGGTAAGCAAGACAGCCACACGCGGCTCCAAAGGGAGAGCCCGCCGTGAAGCGGTGGGAGTGCCTGGTCTTTTCGACCGCCGGATTGTCATGCCATGGTGGGAAGTGAACCGAAGTCACTGGAAAACAGTGAGTACGTCCAGAGACACCTGTGAAGCCAGTGGCCAGACAGACAGTGGATAAATCAACAACGGAGTCCAGGCATACGGTTTGTTTTTGATGCGGTTGTACTGGCTGTCTCTTAAAATCTTTTGAAAAAGTTCAAAACAGTTCTTAAATTTGTAGAATGAACTGGAGTGAACTGAGCCTGCCGATAACCGACCCGACGTGGATATTCCTGATCGTGCTGTTGATCATACTTTTCGCGCCCCTGCTGTTCAACCGGCTGAGGATACCGAATATCATCGGCATGATACTGGCCGGCGTGCTCATCGGCGAGCACGGACTCAACCTGCTGGCCCGCGACAGCAGTTTCGAGCTGTTCGGCAACGTGGGTCTTTACTACATCATGTTCCTGGCCGGTCTGGAGATCAACATGAGCGATTTCAAGCGCAACCGGAAAAAGGCCGCTGTCCTGGGCATGCTGGCATTCCTGATTCCCATCTCGATAGGGTTCATAGTCAACACGACGCTGCTCAAGTACAGCGTAGTCACCTCCATCCTGCTGGCCAGCATGTACGCCTCCTACACCCTCATTTCCTATCCGATAGTGCTCAGACTCGGAGTCTCGCGCCAGAGAAGCGTAAGCATCGCCGTAGGAGCGACAGCTGTCACTGACACCCTGACCCTGCTCGTGCTGGCAGTCATAAGCGGCATCTACCAGGGGGGGACAGGGCAGATGTACTGGATAGGCCTGGCGATAAAGGTCGTGCTGACAGGCGCCCTCATAATGTACTCGGTTCCACGCATAGCCCGTTGGTTCTTCCGCAAGTACGACGATACCATCATGCAGTTCATCTTCGTAATGGTACTGCTTTTCGCATCGGCCGGCCTCATGGAGACAGCCGGACTCGAAGGCATACTCGGAGCCTTTCTGGCCGGCATACTCCTAAACCGCCTCATACCCAACATATCACCTCTCAAGAGCCACATAGAATTCGTCGGCAACGCACTCTTTATCCCGTTCTTCCTGATAGGAGTGGGCATGCTGATAGACCTGCGGGTAATCTTCGGACACGGAGACGCGCTGAAGGTAGCCGCCGTGATGACCGCCACAGCCATCACCGGCAAATGGCTGGCCAGCTTCGTGACACAGAAGACTTTCCGTATGTCACGGACCGAGCGCAGGCTGATGTTCGGACTGAGTACCTCGCAGGCCGCAGCCACTTTGGCCGCAGCACTTATCGGCCATGAGATCATTCTACCGGACGGAAGCCGTCTCCTGAGCGACGATGTGCTCAACGGCACCATACTGCTCATTCTGGTCACCTGCATCGTCAGCTCACTCACCACACAGAGCGCGGCACGAAAGACAGCTGTAGTCCAGCCGGCTGCCGACAGCAATTCCGATACAGACCAGGAGAAGATCCTGATACCGGTCGCAAACCCCGATACCGTGAAGGACATGGTATGTTTCTCCCTCGCTGTCCGCAACCCGAAAATCACAGACAACATACATGCTCTCAGCATCATATATGACAGCGACAATCAACAGGCGGTCAATACCGGCAACCGTAACCTCGAGACTGCCGCGAAAATAGCCGCCTCGGCTCATGTCGACCTGAAAAAGATAAGCCGATACGACATCAACATCGCTTCAGGAATCATCCACACGGTCAAAGAGCATAACATCACCAGCCTGATCATCGGACTGCGCAGGGACTCGGACATCAAGAGCTATGTCATAGGCAATCTGGCCACCAACCTGCTCCGCAGCCTATGCTGCGAGATCATGGTCATGCGCCTCATGGTTCCGATCAACACTCTGGGCAGGATAATCATAGCCGTACCGCCCAAGGCCGAATACGAGCCCGGATTCCGGAAATGGGTGGAGCATTTCGGCCGCCTTGGCAATTCCTTGGAACGCCGACTGGATTTCTTCGCCACTGACAGCACCATTGCCGTACTGCAGCCCTTGATGATGGATGAATTCAAAAGCACGGAGGCCACCTTCCAAAGAATTGACAGCTTCGACAGCCTGCCCTCGCTGATATCACAGACCGGCAGCGACAGCCTGCTCGCCGTCATCAGCGCACGGCAGGGCTCCATTTCCTACGACAGCTCGTTCGAGCGCCTGCCCAAGATGCTCGGCAAGGACCTCATCAAGTCAAGCCTCATCCTGCTGTATCCGGAAAAATACGATGAATCAGGCCACAGTCTAAATTAACACATGAACATGAAAATTCCAATATCCCATATTGCAACGATAATTCTACTGCTGACCGCCTCTCTCGGCAATCTTGCGGCGCAACATGTAAAAACCGGTATCGACGTACTGGAGGAAAACGGATTCGAGCAGGTGCGGGGCAAGCGGATAGGACTTGTGACCAATCCCACCGGAGTGGACCGGTACCTCAACTCCACGGTCGACGTGCTCTTCAATGCCCCTGACGTGGAGCTGGTCGCCCTTTTCGGTCCTGAGCACGGGGTAAGGGGCAACGCACATGCCGGCGAGCACGTGGCCGGACAGGCTGTCGATTCCCGTACCGGAGTGCCGATCTTCTCGCTCTACGGGAAAAGCCGGATGCCGTCGGCATCACAGCTGGAGGGTCTGGACGCGATAGTCTACGACATACAGGACATCGGCTGCCGCTCCTACACATACATAAGTACAATGGGCAATGTGATGAAAGTGGCCGCGATGGAGGACGTTGAGATGATTATTCTCGACCGGCCCAATCCTCTTGGAGGACTGAGGGTCGAAGGACCCGGAGTGGATGATTCTCTGATATCGTTTGTAGGACAATACAATATCCCCTATGTCTACGGCCTGACTTGCGGTGAGCTGGCCACTCTGCTCAATGAGGAGGGAATGCTGAAAGTCACCGGCAGCCGCGGACAGGACAGCACTGTCAGATGCAGGCTTACGGTAGTGAGAATGGAGGGCTGGACCCGCAGCATGAGCTGGGACGACACCGGACTGATGTGGGTGCCCACCTCGCCCCATATCCCGACACCGGAAGCCGCGTATTTCTATCCGGCCACCGGAATACTGGGTGAGCTGGGATGTCTATCCACCGGCATCGGCTACACCCTGCCGTTCGGAATGATAGCTTGCGAAGACATGGACGCTGACCTGCTGGCCTCACGCATGAACGCCCTTTATCTGCCTGGCCTGATGTTTCGTCCCGTCTACGCCACACCATTTTACGGCTCGCTGAAAGGCAAGGAGATCGGAGGTGTCCAGATATACATCACGGACTTCAAGACAGCCCGCCTTTCCGAGATACAGTTCTACGCCGTACAGGTCATAGCCGGCATCAGACCGGAATTCAATCCTTTCAATGTACCTGCCCAACGTCTGGAAATGTTCGACAAGGTAACAGGCTCGAAAGCCGTCCGCATGGAGTTCAGCAAACGGCTCAGGTATGAGGATATCTTCCATTTATGGAATGACTTTGCAGAAAAATTTCAGAAGATGTCACAAAAGTATTACCTTTACGGAATCAATTGATGACCTATGAAGTTTTCAAGGCTGGCCATACTACTATCCTTTACCGCTGTCCTTTCTCTGTCCGCGGCATCCTGCCGGCAGGAAAAAGAAGCCGATTACGTTCTGGAGGCAGCAGTACTGTCCGGAGAATACAACGGAAATATAGGGAACAACGGTGAGCACAATTATTACATTCACTTATCCGACAAAGGCTTCAGTGCTGACGGTAAATCCATATCGAACGGAAACTATTACCGCTTTGATATTTTCGCACCAGGGCCTGTCCGGACGGACATCATCACCATACCTACCGGCAGATATGTCCTGGGGACCAAAAATGCAACCGTATGCGGCACTTTCACACCTGAACTTTCCTCCTATTTCATCAATGGCCCGTGCGGCTCACCTGAGACCGTACTTGCCTTCAGTCACGGAACTCTTGACATTACCTGCAAGGATGACATCTACACCTTCGAGGCCATGCTTACAGACATTTCCGGCATGACACACAGTGTCAAATACACCGGAGCGCAGCATCTTGCTGACCGCTCAGGAGATACCGTTCCGGATTACCTGCCGCTGCAAGAGGACATAGAGATCAACTGTCATACCCTGGCCGCCGTCAATTACGGACCCGTCAACGGTTTTGACAACGTTATAATCTCCATGACAGACATGACGGCTGACAGCGTCAGTCATGTCACACCTCCGGGCAGCATCCTGACACTTGACTGCTATATGCCGGTCGACGAGGCCGGAATCATCCCCGGCAGATATGAGATATCCGACTTGTGGGGAATGAAAGACTACACTCTGAGTCCCGGAGAGGAGAGCAACGGACAATACGTGGGCTCGCATGTGCAACTGTTCAAGGAAGACAGATCGTATCTGGGATTCCTATCCTCCGGCACTGTCTACATAGAGCGTATAGCGGCAAACGACAGTACCGTATACTCCATCGAAACAGAACTGGGCACATCATCCGGCAATACAGTCGTGTGTCTCTACGAAGGTACGATAGGACTGACGGCAGCATCCACCGAGACAGCTGCTGCTCCTGGCAATACATTCTCCCGCCCCGTATTCAACCCCATCACCCGCTCCCACTTCATCCTTCGCAGCAAGCTGTAACCGTACATCACTTACATACTTCTCGAAGCAGACGACCGAAAGACACCAAAAGAGAGTGTACCTGTCCCGACGGAAACGGGCACACTCTCTCCTAAGGTAAAACCAGAGTCAGATCAGAACTGAATGACCATGGAGGCCATTCCCGGAACGGTCAGCGAACCGGTACTGCTGGAGACAGTCGCTCCAGTGAGGATGTCGCAGCCTGTGAAGGTAACGGATGACGCACCAGTTCCGGCCACAGCACGTGCCTCTGCAGCGGCATCGAAGATCTCGGCGTAGTGTGCCCAGTCGAGGGAGACAGGCTCCACTCCGTTGTTGATGACCACCATCACCAGATCCTCGAAGTCGGGAGTATAGCGGAAATACACGTAGGTATTCACCAGGTCGCCGAACGGCATGAAGTGCTTCAGCTTGCCGGCGGTGACAGCCGGCGAGGTCTTCCTCCACTGCATCAGGGTGCGGGTGTGGTCGAACATCTCATTCTGCAGTGCAGTGCGTCCGGCAGATGTGAAGGCATTGACCTTGTCGCCTTTCCAGCCGCCGGGGAAGTCAGTCCTCCACCAGGCGTCGCCCTTGCCCACCATCTCCTCGGGTCCGTGCAGAAGGATCTCGTCACCGTAGTACCACTGGGGCACACCGCGTATGGTCAGCAGCAGAGTGGTCGCATTCTTCATACGTGCCAGCACGTTCTCGTCGGAGTCCTTGTAGGTCCCGAAGCGGATGGCCGGACGCTCCATATCGTGATTGGTAATGAAGGTCAGCAGGTTGTAGGGGTTGTAATAGGCGAAGTCGAGGGACACGGATCCGTAGACGCGCTTGATGCCGTCATCGTAGCCCAGGTTCTCATTCTGTACGAATGCCTCGGATATAGCGTCGGTCAGGGCGAAGTCCATCACCATGGGCAGGTGCGAGGTATAGCCGTCGGCATTGGTCTTGAAGCCGCCGTCTGCTGTCCTGCAGCCCTCCCAGTAGGCTATCTGCTGGGTATTGTGGAACCAGCACTCGCCCACGAGGGTAAAGTTGGGGAACTCCTTCAGGATGCCGGCTGTCCAGGCCGAGATGTCCTCCTTGCGGGTGTAGGGATAGGTGTCCACGCGGATACCGTCCAGATCGGCGTACTCGATCCACCACACTGCCAGCTGGATGTAGTACTGGAGGCAATAGGGATTGCTCAGGTTCATGTCCGGCATCGAGGTATCGAACCAGCCGGTCACGCAGGCGTCGATGTCGGTCTGGGCGGCGTGGGGATCGGAGTGTCCGGACATGGCGTAGTTGGAGCGGGTAAATGTCGGATGCTGGTGGATCCAGTCCTGGAAAGGCAGGTCGTTGAACCACCAGTGAGCGGTACCGCTGTGGTTGGGTACGATGTCCTGAATAAACTTGATGCCCTTCTCATGAGCGGCGGCCACCAGCGAGCGGTACAGTTCGTTGGAGCCGTAGCGGGGGTCGATCTGATAGTAGTCCGCGCAGGCATAGCCGTGGTAGGAATAGGCAGGCTCGTTGTCGAGGGTGATGGGCGTAGGCCATATGGCGGTGATGCCGAGGTCGGCCAGATAGTCCAGATGATCCATGATGCCCTGGAGGTCACCGCCGTGACGTCCGCCGGGGAGCTTGCGGTTGCCCTTCTCGGCGGTCAGGGGCGAGGAGTCATTCTTCATGTCCCCGTTGGCGAAACGGTCGGGCATCAGCAGGTACACCACATCGGAGGAGCCGAAGCCCACCCTCTCGCGGGAGCCCTCGCGCCTCTTGTCAATGCAGTAGGCAAATGTCTCAGTTTTCCCGTCGGGATAGTTAATCGTAAAATCATATTCGCCCGGAGCCAGGTTCTCCGCTATCTCCAGATCCACGAAGAGGTAGTTGGGGCTCTCGGCATTATGCACGGCCTTGACCGTAATCCCGTCCGATGCCACGGTTACATCCGCGCCCGAAAGTCCGGGAGCGTGCAGCATCAGGGTCAGCGGAGTCTCCATTCCGGTCCACCAGCAGGGCGGCTCCACGCGCAGTCCGTCCTGCGCACCGGCGGCAGAGGCCATCGAGGTAAGTCCCACCGCCGCCATCAGAGTTCTCAATACATTTTTCATAATCCTAGAAGACAAATTCATAACCGTGAGCGGGAAGAGTGTAGCTCTCTCCGGCAATACCGCCTTCGGAAACAGTTACCGTAACTTCCTCCGCAGAGAAATTGAATACTGCCGCAAAGCCGTCACTGCCGTCGGCAAGGCGACGCTCGAAGGAGAATACCTGCTCCGGCATGTCGTTGGCCAGAATGACCATCGGCGCTCCCTCGCGGGGAGCATACATCGACGGATGTGCATTCCTCATGGCTATAAGGTCCTTGTAGAACTGCGTATAGCCACCGCGGTCCTCCCAGACGATAGGGTCGCGCATGAAGAACTCCAAGGAGTTATCGTTGCCCACTTCCTGTCCGCTGTAGATAAGCGGCATACCCGGCTCGGCGAATGTCAGGGCGGCCATCTGGCGGGCAGCCTCCCCCATCCTCTCGAACTCGGTGCCGTTCCAGGAGTTCTCATCATGGTTGGAAGTAAAGTTCATCTCGATGCTCTCCACCGGCAGCTTGCCCTCATGCTCCACGCGGTAGGCGGCATACTCGGCGGCAGTGGCCTTACCCTGTGCGAGCCTGTTCATATACGCATGGTTGGACCAGCCGTAATAGGCATCGAAGGCATCGGTCATCAGAGCGGGCTCCTCGGACTCGGCCAGCATGAACAGGTCGGGACGCACCTGACGCAGCGAGGCCACGGCATCGTTCCAGAAATCCACCGGCACCTCGTGGGCCACATCGCAGCGGAAGCCGTCCACTCCCACCTCGGATACCCAGTATGTCATGGCATCGAGCATGGCCGCACGCATATCTGCATTGTCGTAGTTCAGTTCGGCCACATCGGTCCAGTCGAAAGGAGCCACAGGCGTACCGGTACTGTCGTCCATCACATACCAGTCGGGATGCTCGGATATCCAGGCATGGTCGCGGGAGGTGTGGTTGGCCACCCAGTCCAGAATGACCTTGAAGCCCAGCTCATGGGCCTTGTCCACTACGGAGCGGAAGTCATCAATATCCCCGAACTCCGGATTGACGGCCTTGTAGTCACGGATGGAATAGTAGCTGCCAAGCTCTCCCTTGCGCTCCACCTCTCCGATCGGATAGACGGGCATGAACCAGAGAATGTCCACTCCCAGTTCCTGGAGTCTGGGCAGATGCTCCTCGAAGGCCTTGAAAGTACCTTCCTTGGTGTACTGGCGGACATTGACCTCGTATATTACGGCATCAGCTGTCCATTCAGGATGAATGACATTTGTTACAGGAGACACTGTCTCCTTACCGGCATTTCCAGCGCATCCCGCAAGTAAGAGCACGAGCACCGGGACTGTTATTGTCTTTAAAAACTTCATAACTTGTTATTATTTTGAATTGACTATACTGAATGAAAAAGGCGCGGTCTCCACAGCCACTGAGCCGGAGCCGTCATACTGCAGTCCGAACGGCAGGTCGAATACTTTGCGTACCGGCTCGGAAGACTTGTTCAGGGCCACAAGCACATACTCGCCCATATATACACGCATATAGGCCAGATAATCCTTATCAGCGGACAGCAGGTACCAGTCTCCGTAAAGCAGAGGCATACTGGAGGAGCGTTCCGCAGTAAGGGCACGTACCGTGTCAAACACATCGGCCTCATGCCTGTTGCGCGGCTCGAACTGAGCCCAGCGGCGGTTGTCCGGATCGTTGCCTCCGGGCTGTCCCCACTCGTCACCGGTATATATGACCGGAATACCGGGCAAGGTCATGTTCATCGCATGAAGCATGGCCAGCTTGCGGTAAGCCACAGTATCGCTCACTCCTATCTCGCGCTTCCAGCCGGCGGCCTTGTAGTCCTCGCCCGGAACAAGGTCCCCTCCTACGATAGACACGTAACGGGCCCGGTCATGGTTGCCGGAGATGACACCCATCAGATTGTGATAGCCGTAGGTGTGCAGGCTGGCGTCTATCGTCCCTGCCAGGTCGGCGAAAGAGCCTTCCGGTGTGGACGTTGCCCAGATGTATGTATCATAGATATTGAAGTCAAACTGACAGTCCAGCATCCCTGTACGGACATAGGACGAGATAAGTTCCGGAGAGCCGTACGTCTCCCCTATCTGAAACACGCTGCGGTCGGGCACCTGCTCCAGAAGCTTGCGGGTCAGTTTGCGCCAGTACACCTCCGGAATATGCTTGGTAGCGTCATGGCGGAATCCGTCGAAGTCATACTCCCGCATCCAGAACACCGCGGAGTCTGTCATCGGCTCATTGACATCCTCTCTCTCCAGGTCCAGGGTCGGAATATGCCTGTCGAACCATGTAGTCAGACGGAACTCGTCCCATAGTTCCAGATTGGGCCGCCCGTCCGGGGTGAACTCAGGCGTCTTCCAGTCCGGATGGGCCTGAAGAAGCGGACTCTCAACATGCAGATGATTGGCCACATAGTCCAGGATGATGTTCTTGTCATCCCCGTGTACGTCGGCTATCAGGCCGCGCAGTTCCTCCGGCGTACCGTAACGGGGATCAAGCTTGGTCATATACACCGGCCAGTAGCCGTGGTATCCGGTAAAGCGGGTATATGGATCCTTGTTGAGTCCCCAGACGGTATAAGGGTTCTGGGTTATCGGAGATATCCACAGGGTGTTCACTCCGAGTGTATCGAAATACCCCTCCCGCAGCCTGGCGTCTATGCCGGCCAGGTCACCTCCGTAATAATCGGCCTTAGGAAGCACGTCGGGACGGTTGGCTTTCCAGTCGTTGGCGGTATTGCCGTTGACGAAACGGTCCACCATTATCTGGTACATAATCCAGCCTTGACGGTCAGTCCTTTCCAGTTCCGAAGCCGCAGCCATCACTCTCCCGTAGCGCACGGGCACGAGGATATCGCTTCCGGCTCCCCCGGCATTGTAGGTATAGATACGGATATAGGAGCGTTCCATGTCCTCTGCATTGTCGGGAATATGCACGGTGAACTCCCCGTCCTTGCGGTAAGACATGAATTTATGGTCAAGTAAGGTGTTCTGCCACAAGACAAGATAACCTGCCGGAGAATTCTGTGCCCTCACAGTAAATTCCCTGCCCCCCATATTGCTGCCTATGGTAGCCATTGACGGAACGGCTGCTCCGGCCGGTGTCTTCCACTTCAGCACGATCACTCCGCTCTCTCCTCCGGATGTCACTCTGACCGTTGACACGTTGCGCGAAGAAGGACCTGCGACAAGCATCACAGTATCCATATCATCCACTGACACAGGTATTACAGTGTAGTCCTCACTGCTGACAGCATCTACTTTCTCTATCTTGGGGAAATAGTCCCTGACTATCAGCAGAGTGGTATCCCCGGAAATCAGACAGGGCATGGCGGGAGCCGACTCCTCGTTGAAAAACGGAGCCCGCTCCACCCTATATGAGCACGATGCCGACACAATAAAAACAAGCGGCATCAGCAGCCTCATGTACTTTATACGATTCTTATTCATTTTTATCTCGTTTTTCTACAAATCAAACACTACTGACGAATACGGTCCCATCATCAGTCTGGGCTGAGAGCCGCTTTCATTCATAAACACATCCCCCTGCACGGCCACTGCGCCATACACAGTATCGTGCAGCAGGAAATTAATCTCCGAACCGCTGAAATTGTGCAGGACAAGCACGCGGTCTCCTTCGTAGTCCATAATCCAGGCGCATAGAGCAGGCAGGGCCGTCAAAGACTCATTGTACAGGTCATGACGCACCATCTTTCCATTTGCAAGTGCGGGAACAGCATTGCGCGCCAGCGCAAAATCCTTGTACACCCGGAACACCGACGCCGAATCTGCGGTCTGTTCCATGACAGAAGCCGCTCCGAGGCTGACATCAGACTTTCCTGCATACGCGTACAGGTCTGGCGTATAGCTGTCTCCCCAATTCATAGGAGTCCTTACATACTCATCGCCCTGATCCTTGACTCCGGTATATCCCAGCTCCTCACCATAATATATATAAGGTGCACCGCCGGCTGTCAGCAACACTGCCCCTGCCAGCTTCATTTTCGCAGTCGAACCGCCGAGATCACTTCCCGCACGGTTCTCATCGTGGTTGGAGAGCTTGGTCGCCTCGATATAGTCCGGACGGACTGCTGCATATTCATCCTGATAGGACAGAATATCCCTGACAAACGTATTCCCGACACCCCCGTTAATGGCCGCCGACAGCCTCCACCAGAAAGAGAAATCAAAGGCAGCGGGCAACCCGGCGTAATATGGAGCCACCTCGTTATGCTCGGAGAATACCTCCCCGACCATATAGAAAGGCCCGTCTCCGGAATAATAACCGTCCATGGCCTCGTAGAACTTTCCGAGGAAGACCGGATTCTCGTTGGAGCCGGCGTTATGATAAATATGTTTCACCGCATCCAGACGCATACCGTCTATCCCGGCATCTATCCACTGTCTGCCTATGCGCACCATCTCCTCAAACGCCGGGGACTGCTCCGCACTTTCCGCAGGACCGTAGTTGAGGTCAGCGAACCAGCTGGTCCACATGTGGGAATGGTAGTAGAGAGTACCGGGCATGAGCAGATCATGGACTGCGTTGTTGTCACTTGATGTAAACAGAGGATACTCCACACCGTACTCTATTACCGCGTCCGCGGCATCTGCCGCCCCGTACTTGGTACCCGGAGTCCAGTCGTCCGTTCCCTCCGTCCGTATCAGAAAACCCCATGGAGAATCGAAGTCCACCGCCAGGGAATAAAGCCCGTTCCCGTCATCATAGAACTTTACATAACGCGCCGGGTCACCCATATACAGATACTTGTCGCTGTCAGTATCCGTAGCGGTGTTCTCACTGTCCGCCGGACCGTCCGACTCCGTTACGGTAAGTAAAGGATGAGCCGGATCCGACCAGTCCAATACGAACTCCATGACCCCTTTTGCGGAGTTTCCTGCCACGAACCACTGTCCGGCGTCATATCCTCCGGAACCCTCCGTGGCTATCATCGGGATATTGCCGGCCTCTATATCCGCGGCGGGATTCTCCGAGAAAATGTAGAAGTCCCTGTACGGGCTGTCCCCGCTCTCACAGGCCTCCAGAAACCAGGGATGATCACGGCCTGTATGGTTGAGCACGTAATCCATGTATATCCTGATACCGCGGTTGTGCGCCGCCTCCACCAGGGCCTTGAAATCATCCATTGTCCCGAACTCCGGATTGACAGTCCCGTAGTCCGTTATGTCATAGCCGTGATAGGACATGGCCGGATGTACCGGAGAAAGCCATATGGCAGAAACTCCCAGTGAATCCAGATAGTCCAGTTTGTCTATGATACCCCGAAAATCCCCTATGCCGTCTCCGTCCGAATCCGCAAAAGAGTATACCAGAAGCTGATATGTTATACCGCCGTGTTTGGTTCCATCCCACTCCGGAGGAAGTGCCCTCACCCGCAGCCCGTCCTCTTGTCCGCTGTCCGTGCCGGAAGAACCGGGCCTGCACGACAAAAACATAAGAACAGAAACACATATCAGGACTATGTAATACAACATCGCTCTCATAAGGAATAATGATTTAAAAAAGGGCGGGTAACAATCTTTCCCGCCCCTGAATATTTTCTTGTCCCGTTATTCTACAGGCACGCCGTAATCCTCCGCGCTCAACTCATATGTAGGATTGTCCCAGTCATTGAGGTCGAGGTAGAACCGGTACTGACCGGCAGTCACTGAGATATTGTCCCCACTACCGATGCTGACAAGTCCTTCATCAGAGCCGGTGCCGATCCAGGTAGCGCCGTTATCGAGAATAAACTTGAAACCGCCGTCCGAAGGTATGTCAAGGTCGATATAGAAGACTCCGTCGACAGGGTTCTGGGTCATCTCGTCTGTATTGGAGTCATCTGCGGCCCAGCCGTTGAAGTCTCCTGCCACCTTCACACTGTTGAAGCCCCTGTTCATGTTGAGTGTCAGGGTTGATTTCACAAAATGGAAACTGTAATAGCGGTATGTGCTATAGTTGGTAATATTGCC
>DGYFR06201__coassemble_1059_pt1 | contig 16370 bp, 13 predicted proteins | sample DGYFR06201__metabat2_high_PE_051 | metagenome-assembled genome bin DGYFR06201 | reverse complement strand
ACCGGGATGAGCGATAACCTGACCTCTCTTGATCTCCTTCTTGTCGATACCGCGGAGGAGCAGACCTACGTTGTCGCCGGCCTCACCCTCGTCGAGGATCTTGCGGAACATCTCGACACCGGTAACGACTGACTTCTTGGGCTCCTCACCGAGACCGATGATCTGAACCTCGTCGCCGACCTTAACGATACCTGTCTCAATACGGCCGGTAGCAACTGTTCCACGACCAGTGATAGAGAAGATGTCCTCGATAGGCATCAGGAAAGGTTTCTCGTTATCACGTACAGGCAGGGGGATGTACTCGTCAACTGCGTTCATCAGCTCCATAACTTTCTCAACCCACTTGGGCTCGCCATTGAGGGCACCGAGAGCTGAACCTGCGATAACGGGAGCGTTGTCACCGTCAAAGCCGTAGAAGCTCAGAAGCTCACGAACCTCCATCTCAACGAGCTCGATCATCTCGGGATCGTCAACGATATCGACTTTGTTCAGGAACACAACGATTCTGGGCACGTTCACCTGACGGGCGAGCAGAATGTGCTCACGGGTCTGGGGCATAGGACCGTCGGTAGCGGCAACTACGAGGATGGCACCGTCCATCTGAGCAGCACCTGTTACCATGTTCTTCACATAGTCGGCGTGACCCGGGCAGTCAACGTGTGCATAGTGACGTGTCTCTGTCTGATATTCGATATGAGCGGTGTTAATGGTAATACCACGTTCCTTCTCCTCGGGTGCGTTGTCGATAGAGTCGAAAGAGCGGACTTCAGAAAGTCCTTTTTCAGCCAGTACCTTGGTGATGGCTGCGGTAAGAGTAGTTTTACCGTGGTCAACATGGCCGATAGTACCTATGTTAACATGCGGCTTGTCCCTTTTGAAAGTTTCTTTTGCCATAATGTGAGATTTAATTTAATGTATATAATAAATTGAGCCGGTGATGAGATTTGAACTCATGACCTCTTCCTTACCAAGGAAGCGCTCTACCCCTGAGCTACACTGGCTTTTTAAGAGCGGAAGACGAGGTTCGAACCCGCGACCCTCAGCTTGGAAGGCTGATGCTCTACCAACTGAGCTACTTCCGCTTATATTTTGTTTTGAGCAGGACACCTTCTGCGTTGCAGCTCCTCTTTCGCTCCTCACGTACCTGAGTACGCTGCGTCGCTCTTTCGTCCCGCGCCTTGAATCTGCCCTACTCAAAGCAAAATCCATGCTTCAATGGACATCTTCTGCGCGTTGTCTTTATGCAACTCGATGCTGCCTGCTTATTGGTGGGGAGAGAAGGATTCGAACCTCCGAAGGCGTGCGCCAGCAGATTTACAGTCTGCCCCAGTTGGCCACTTTGGTATCTCCCCGAATAGTTGTCATTCAATGAACTTGAGCCGATAGAGGGATTCGAACCCACGACCCGCTGATTACAAATCAGCTGCTCTGGCCAACTGAGCTATATCGGCAGCTCTTATTTTTGGGACTGCAAAGATAAATCTTTTCTTAAAAATACCAAAACAATTTTAAAAATTATTGAACAATTGTTTTGAGGATGTCGTCGGAGGAGAAGCCGCACTCGCTGCGAAGCTCTCTGACTGAGCCGTGTTCGACAAAGCGGTCGGGGACTCCCAGGCCGGTGACGCGGATGTGCGGGGCGTGCTCCGAGACGTAGGAGGATACTGCGTCGTGCAGACCGCCTGTGACCGTGCCGTCTTCGACGGTGATGATTCTGGAAACCTTGGAGCACACGTCCTTCATGATGTCCTCGTCGAGAGGCTTGAGAAAGCGCATGTCGTAGTGCAGGACTGATATGCCTTGTGCGGCTGCTTTGTCGGCTGCTCCTGCAACGAGGTTTCCTATCGGCCCTATGGTGAGTATGGCGATATCGCTTCCGTTGCGTATAAGCTGGCCCTTTCCTATCGGGATGGGCATGAAGTTGACGTTGCGCCAGGGTATGCCTTCTCCGGTGCCACGGGGATACCTTATTATAATAGGACCCTGTACGGCACTGCTTGCCGCCGTGTACAGCAGGTTGCGCAGCTCCAGCTCGTTGAGCGGGGACGCGATGATCAGGTTGGGTATCGGACGGAATGCTGCCATGTCGAATACGCCGTGGTGCGTTGCTCCATCCTCTCCGACCAGTCCGGCCCGGTCCAGGCAGAGTATGACTTTCAGCTTCTGGAGGGCGACATCGTGTATGACACTGTCGTATGCCCTCTGCATGAAGGAAGAGTAGATGTTGCAGAACGGCAGGTATCCCGCGGCGGCCAGTCCTGCAGAGAATGTGACGGCATGCTGTTCGGCAATGCCTACGTCAAATGTCCTTTCGGGAATTTCCTTCATCATGATACTCATACCGCAGCCGGAGGCCATCGCAGGTGTAACGGCTACAATCTTCCTGTCGGCTCTGGCCAGTTCCAGAAGGGTTTCTCCGAATACATCCTGGTATCTGGCGGCAGTGCCTGATGCAGGGATATTGCGCTTGCCGGTCAAAGGGTCAAATGTACCCGGAGCATGCCATACTGTCTGGTCCTGCTCGGCCGGCCTGTATCCCTTGCCTTTCTTGGTGATTACGTGCAGGAGTTTGGGCCCCTTGATGTTGCGCAGGGAGGCGAGGGTGGTGGTCAGCTGACCGATGTCGTTGCCGTCGATGGCCCCGAAGTACCTGAATCCGAAGGACTCGAACAGAGAGCCGCTTTTAAGTATGGCCATCTTGGTGCTGAACATGAATTTCTGGACTCCTCGGCGCAGCTTGGAGGAACCGATCATGTCCCATACGCGGTTCTTTATGCGGTTGTACGTCTCGGATGTGGATATTTTCAGCAGGTAGCTGTGCAGGCCTCCCATGCCCTGGTCTATGGAGATGTGGTTGTCATTGAGGATGACCAGGATATCGGTCTTCATCGCTCCGGCGTTGTTGAGACCCTCGAAGGCCATGCCGCCGGTCATGGCACCATCACCGATTACGGCTACTATCTTTTCGTCGCTGCCGGAGAGCTTTGCCGCTACGGCCATGCCCAGGGCGGCTGAGATGGATGTGGACGAGTGGCCCACGCCGAAGGAGTCGAACGGACTCTCGGACATCTTGGGAAATCCGCTGATGCCTTTGTAAGTACGGTTGGCCTTGAACGCCTCTCTGCGTCCGGTAAGTATCTTGTGGGCATAAGCCTGATGTCCCACGTCCCAGACAATCTTGTCGACGGGGGTGTTGTAGACATAGTGCAGGGCTACGGCAAGTTCTACAGCGCCGAGACTGGCTCCGAGATGTCCCGGATTCCTGGCGCAGCAGTCTATCATGTACCGCCTGATCTCACCGCACAGGGTCTCAAGCTGTTTGACAGATAAGCCCCGGATATCCCCGGGGCTGTTTATTTTCTCCAGAAGCGACATGCCGGTTATTTCCTGAAGACGGTCTCTGCACGGTCGGGTCCGAGCGAGATGACAGTGACAGGAACTCCGGTCTCGTGTTCGATAAATGATATATATTCTTTGAATTCAGCGGGTAGCTCATTGTAGTCCTGGATATTGGACAGACTGCGTTTCCAGCCTTTGAATTCTTTATATACAGGTGTGACTTCCGCGTAGGTGTCGTAGGGCACGCTGTCCTGACGCTTGCCGTTTACCTCATATCCGACGGCCACCTTCAGGGTGTCGAAGGAATCCATCACATCGGCTTTCATCATTATAAGCTCGGTGACACCGTTGAGCATGACGGCGTATTTGAGGGCTACCAGATCCAGCCAGCCGGTACGGCGGGGGCGGCCTGTCGTGGCACCGAACTCATGGCCTTGCCTGCGCAGTTCCTCACCGGTCTCGTCGAACAGCTCGGTGGGGAAGGGGCCGCTGCCGACGCGGGTGCAGTAGGCCTTGAAGATGCCGTATACGTTGCCTATAGTTGCGGGGGCGACTCCGAGACCGAGGCAGGCTCCGGAGCACGTGGTGGTGGAACTGGTTACGAAAGGATATGAACCGAAATCCACGTCGAGCATCGAGCCCTGTGCTCCTTCGGCCAGTACGCTCTCGCCAGAGTTGAGGCGGGCGTTGATATAGTATTCTCCGTCCACCAAGTCAAATGTCCTGAGATAGTCGACGGCATCCATCCACTCCTTTACGTCCATGTCGGGGTCGTATGCATAGTCGAACTGTTTCAGGAAGGCTATGTGTTTCTTTTTGAGGTTGTCGAACCTGGTCTGGAAGTCTGAGGCAAGGATGTCTCCTACTCTCAGGCCGTTGCGTCCTGTCTTGTCCATGTATGCGGGACCGATGCCCTTGAGAGTGGAACCGATCTTGGACTTGCCCTTTGATGCCTCTGAGGCGGCATCGATGATGCGGTGGGTAGGGGTGATAAGATGCGCTTTCTTGGATATGCGGATGCGCTCCCTTACAGGAACGCCGGTCTTCTCCAGCTCAGTGCATTCTTTCTTGAATATAATAGGATCAAGCACCACGCCGTTGCCGATCAGGTTGTCCGTTCCGTCCCTGAATATGCCGGATGGTACGGAATGCAGGACGAAACTCTTGTCTCCGTACTGTATGGAATGGCCGGCGTTGGGACCGCCCTGGAAACGCGCAATGATGTTGTACCTCTCGGCAAGCACGTCTACGATCTTGCCTTTTCCCTCGTCTCCCCACTGGAGACCGAGTACTACGTCTACTCTTGCTTTATTGTTGCTCATCTCAGTCATGTGTGATAAAAATTAGAACGGGAGATCGTCTCCTATCTCGTCAGCCGGCATATCTTCGGCTGGCATAGGTTGAACAGGTTGTGCCGTGGCTTGGTATGCAGGCTGTTGATACGGCTGCTGATAAGGCTGCTGATAAGGCTGCTGATAAGGTTGCTGCTGGTAAGTAGACTGGCGGGAGGTCTGTCCCTGCCATCCGCCGGTCTGCCCTTGAGCGGCCGGATTGTCTGCCTTGCGTCCGAGGAGCTGCATGTTGTCCGCCACTATCTCGGTCGTGTATTTCGTATTGCCGTCCTTGTCGTTGTAGGAGCGGGTACGTATGCGGCCCTCAATGAAAAGCTGGGTGCCTTTTTTTACATATTTTTCTGCTATCTCTGCTAAATTTCTCCAGCACACGATATTGTGCCATTCGGTCTGTTCTTTCATCTCTCCGGAAGTGCGGTCTCTGAATTTTTCTGTAGTGGCCAATGAGAATGTCGCCGTGACTACACCGCTTTCCAGATGCCTCACCTCGGGGTCTCTCCCCGCATTTCCTATAAGTAGGACTTTATTCAATGACATGGTTTGGATTATTTTATGATTTCAACGTGCTAAGATAGCATTATTTTTTGCCATTTCAGCCAAAAAACGGTACTTTTGGCATCTGTTAAATCCTAATACCTTAAATCAAATGCAAGAAAAAGTAGCAAAGATGCTCAACGACAGCGTAGTGGCACGTTGGGCCGCGTTGATTCTCATCGCACTGATGATGTTTTTCGCATATATGTTCGTGGATGTCATGTCTCCTCTCAAGTCACTCGTGGAGTCGACCAGAGGCTGGGACAGCGGTGCGTTCGGAACTTATGCGGCATCTGAGTATATCCTCAATGTGTGCGGCTTCCTGATTCTGGCCGGTATTATCCTGGACAAGATGGGCATCCGCTTCACCGGAGTGCTCTCAGCCTCACTGATGGTAATCGGTGCAAGTATCAAGTTTATCGGTGTGAGTGACTGGTTTCAGACAACCGGTTTCAACGAGTGGCTCGGCAGCTGGTGGACGGCTATGCCCGGCAGTGCGAAGATGGCCTCTCTCGGTTTCATGATTTTCGGCTGCGGTTGCGAGATGGCCGGTACCACAGTGTCCAAGTCCATAGCCAAATGGTTCAAGGGCAAGGAGATGGCTCTGGCAATGGGACTTGAGATGGCTATCGCACGTCTCGGTGTGTTCGCAGTGATGTGGCTGGCTCCTATCATCTCCAATAAGTTCGACCAGTCTGTGGTGGCTCCCGTCGGTTTCTGCACCGTGCTGCTTCTGATAGGACTCATCAACTACATAGTCTTCTCGGTGATGGATTCCAAGTTCGACAAGCAGCTCGTGGCAGCCGGCATGGCCACTGAGGAGAAGTCCCCGGAGGACGAGTTCCATATCCGCGATCTTGGCAAGATATTCTCCAGCAAGATGTTCTGGCTGGTAGCCCTGCTCTGCGTACTGTACTATTCGGCTATATTCCCTTTCCAGAGGTATGCTCCCAATTATCTTGAGGTGACCCTCGGAGTCGATAACGCCACGGCGTCGCAGCTCTTCAGTTTCTTCCCGATTCTGGCCATGTGCCTTACCCCGCTGCTGGGTATTTTCCTGGACCGCAAGGGCAAGGGCGCTACTATGCTGATGCTCGGAGCAATCATCATGATAGTATGCCATCTGTCATTCGCATTCATCCTGCCGCTCTATCCTCATAAGTGGCTGGCAGTTACTTTGATCGCAGTGCTCGGTGTCAGCTTCTCCCTCGTGCCGGCCGCCCTGTGGCCGTCAGTGCCCAAGATTATCGACGAGAAAATTCTCGGCAGCGCATACTGCCTTATCTTCTGGGTGCAGAACATCGGTCTCTGCCTGGTGCCCCTGCTTATCGGCAAGGTGCTCCAGTCTACGGGCGGATATCTCGCTCCTATGATTATATTCTCGTCTTTCGGCATTCTGGCATTTATCCTGAGCTTCCTGCTCAAGTCTGAGGACCGTCGGAAGAAATACGGTCTGGAGCTGCCCAATGTAGTGAAGACGGAAGAATAAATCTGCCGGTTATGAGCAGACTGTTCAAGACAATCAAGGATACTGGGGCCATCCGATGGGTGGCCCTTTTGTGTCTGGCCCTGCCGATGTTCGCCTCGTACTTCTTCGATGACATCTTCTCGACCATCAATCAGGAGTTCGAGGATCCGTCCATGGTGGCCCTCGGCTGGTCTATGACCGATTACGGTTTCTACCGCAGCGCATATTCGCTGCTGTGCATCTTCGGAGGACTGATAGTCTGCGGTATGCTGCTGGACCGCTGGGGCGTGAGACTGACCGGCTCCATATTCGTCGGGCTTATGGTCGGGGGAGCGGCATTGATTACCTATGCCATATCTGAGAGTTTTGCCGGAAGCCGGTTGTGTGCCTGGCTTTCAGGAACGTTCGCAAAGCCGTCGCTGTCGCTGGCATACGCGGGGTGCGCGATGTTCGGCCTGGGCAGCGAGATAGCCGGTGTGACTGTCAACCGGGCGATAGCCAAATGGTTCAAAGGCCGCGAGATAGCCTTCGCGATGGGCCTGCAGCTGGCCCTGGCCCGTCTTGGCACGGCGGTGGCTCTCATTGTAGTGCCGCGTATCGTGGCTTTGGACGGCTACATACCTTTCTCTGAAACATCCCGTCCGGCCGTGGTCGGTCTGGCCCTGCTGCTCGCCGGCCTTATTCTGTGGGCCTTGTTCGTGGCGATGGACTACGCCTCTGACCGTCGTGGAATCTCGGCGGCACCTGCCGGAACGGCTTCACCCGAGGACCGGTTCCGTTTCCGGGATGTGCTCAAGGTTATCACGAACAGGCATTTTCTGCTGATATCCCTGCTTTGTGTGTTCTTCTACTGCTGCGTGGTCTCGTTCCGCAAGTTCGCTACAGCCATACTCATGCCCCGTTTCGGCATAGACAGCGGCGTGGCGTCCGTCATGGTGGCCATGATACCTTTCTTCACACTGGTTTTCGCCCCGCTGTTCGGAGCCGTGGTGGACAGGGTGGGGCGCGGTACGAAAATCATGATATTAGGCTCGGCCATGATTTTGTTCTCGCATCTGACAGTGGCCTTTGCTCCCGGAGTACCGGCTTTCGGATTCATCGCCATAGGGGTGCTTGGCCTGGGTTACTCGCTTGTACCGGCGGCGATGTGGCCGTCGATACCGAAGATTATCGCAGAGAACAAGCTTGGAACGGCATTCTCACTGGTCTACTGGGTGCAGAACATCGGTCTGTTTTCCGTCCCCATAGTCGTGGGGCATATAATCGACCGGGCGGCCTCGCCAATAGCGGCGGAATATTTCTTTATCGGTCTGGCAGTGTGCGCTATCGTGACAGCCGTGCTGCTCAGCTGCTCTTCCGACCGTCACCCGGAGCTGGGCCTGGACGAGAAGGCCGGCGGCCGCTGATCAGAGCAGAGCGAGCAGGGCCTCTATGTCGGTCTTTGAGGTCGCCCAGTCGGTGACCAGCCGTATCGCGCTGCGGTCAGCGTCCACATGCTCCCACATGGAGAAGGAGACCTCCCTGCGCAGTGCCTCTATCCTGCCGTTCTCCATGATGACAAACAGCTGGTTGGTCTGAGGCGGTATCAGGAAACTGTAGCCTTTGTCCTTGATCCCTTTGGCGAGCAAGTCGGCTGTCTCGATGGCGTTCAGACCGTTCCGGGCGTAGAGCCCGTCGGTGAACAGGGTATCGAACTGTAGACCCAGCAGCCGGCCCTTGGCCAGCATGGCTCCTCTCTGCTTGATGATGGAGAACAGCTCGCCAGTCAGTTCCGGACGCGGGACCACGAGGGCCTCTCCGAACAGGGCTCCGCATTTTGTGCCTCCGATATAGAATATGTCGCAGAGTGAGGCGATGTCTTCAAGCGTGATGTCCGTCTTGTCTGAGGCGAGGGCGTATGCCAGTCTGGCTCCGTCCAGATACAGCGGAATGCGGTAGCTCCTGCATATGGAAGACAGGGCCTTAAGCTCATCCATAGTGTAGAGCGCACCGAGTTCGGTAGGGTGGGTGATGTATACCATGCCGGGTTCCACGATATGGGCGTAGTTCTCGTCGGCCCAGTAGTCTTTCAGGTATCTTTCCACGTCTTCCGCCTTCAGTTTTCCTCCATCGTGTCCGGACAGGGCAATGACCTTGTGTCCGGTGGCTTCGACAGCACCGGATTCGTGATGGTTGATGTGTCCGGTGACGGGCGATATCACGCCCTGGCAGTGTCTCAGTACAGCGTACATGGCAGTAGCATTGACCTGGGTGCCTCCGGTCAGGAAATAGACTCTGGCTTCCGGGCATCCGCAGGCCGCTCTTATACGTTCTATGGCGGACCTGCAATAGGGGTCGGCCCCGTAACCGAGGGTCTCGTCCATATTGGTCTCAATCAGTCTCTGGAGCACCGCCGGGCAGGCTCCTTTCATGTAATCGCATTCGAAATTGAGCATATACGTGGAAATGCTAAAAGAGTTCTTTTTTGTGTATGTCCTTGACTCTGAGTTGTATGTTGGCGATGCCGCGATAATAGTTCTCGGCTATGGAATAACAGATGTCCACCGGGTTGCCGGCATGCAGGTGCTCGAAATGCTCGGCCCTGTTAAACGCTATGGCAGAGATATAGCGGTAAGGCTCGTCCTCCTGTATGAGCTCCAGTTTCATGTGGCCGTTGCCGGAACCGACCAGCCGTCCGTTGCCGTTGTCGTAGACGTTCTCCGTGATGAACACGGGTGACTGGTTGCCTGGGCCGAAGGGCTGGAACTGCTTCAGGATGCGGAAAAACTTAGGGGTTATCTGCTTGAAGTCCAAGTACGTGTCTATCTGTACTACAGGAGTCAGGATATCCTCGGTAATCTTCTCGGCGACTACTTTCTCGAACTTGTCCTCAAACGGTATGAGATTCTCTTTTTTGAGAGTAAGTCCGGCCGCGTACATGTGGCCTCCGTAGTTCTCCAGATATTCCGAACACTCCTTGATGGCTTCGTAGAGGTCGAATCCGGCGATGCTCCTTGCTGAGCCGGTTATGAGACCGTTGGACTCGGTGAGCACTATGGTCGGGCGGTAAAAAGCCTCTACCAGTCTGGAGGCGACTATGGCCACGACTCCCTTGTTCCATTTGGGGTCGAAGACCACTGTGGACTTGCGCTCACGGAAACTGCTGTCGTTCATCACGGACTCTATGGCCGCTTTCGTAATCTGCTTGTCCACGCTTTTGCGCTCCTTATTGTGAAGGTCTATGATCTTGCCTATACTCTGGGCCTCCTCGTCATTGCGGGACACCAGCAGATGCACGGCGGTGCGGCCCGATTCCATCCTGCCGGCGGCATTGATGCGCGGACCTATTTTAAAGACTATGTCATCTACCGATATCTTGTGATTCTCCAGTCCCGACAGCCGGATGATGGACTGAAGCCCCTTGCGCGGGGACTGGTTAAGGCGCTCAAGACCGTAGTATGCCAGGATGCGGTTCTCTCCAGTCATGGATACCAGATCTGCGGCGATGCTGACGGCAACCAGGTCAAGGAAGGATTCCACCCATGCGAAAGGAATGGACTTGCGCATGGCGTATGCCTGTATCAGCTTGAATCCCACCCCGCAACCGGACAAATCATCGAACGGGTAGCTGCAGTCGGGACGTTTGGGGTCAAGAATGGCCACTGCGGGAGGAAGCTCCTCGTCCGGAAGGTGGTGGTCGCAGATGATCATGTCCATGCCGAGGGATTTGGCATAGGCTATCTTCTCCACGGCCTTTATGCCGCAGTCCAGAGCTATGATAAGCGAGTATCCGTTCTCGTGGCCCCAGTCGATGCCTTTATAGGATATGCCGTAGCCCTCGTCGTAGCGGTCAGGGATATAGTATTCTACGTTGGGATTGAAATTGCGGATAAACGTGTACATAAGGGCTACGGCAGTAGTTCCGTCTACATCGTAGTCTCCGTAGATGAGCACTTTCTCCTCGCTGGAGATGGCCTTTTCGAGTCTCTCCACGGCTTTGTCCATGTCTTTCATCAGAAACGGATCGTGGAGTTTGGAAAGGTCAGGCTTGAAGAATTCCCTGGCTCTGTCAGCTGTGGTTATATTGCGTTGTACCAATAAGTTGGCCAGTACCTGGTCGATGCCCAGCTCTGCCGACAGGGCTCTGACAGCTGCGGGATTGCCTTGCTCTTTAACTATCCATTTTTTCTCGATTGCCATGACTGCAAAATTAACAATTTATTCAGAATGTTTAGAAAAATTTAAACAGCTTCTTAAAATAAAAAAGTTAAATTTGCCTTTTTAAAGTTTAATGTTTTTTTAAAATGGGAAAAAATATAGAGCTGAACGAGCAGGAGCAGAACCGGCGCGAAGCTGTGACCAGACTTAGGGAACTGGGCATTGAGCCTTATCCCGCCGCACTTTATGATGTCAATACCACCACTACAGAGATAAAGGAGAAATACGATCCTGAGAAATGCCCCTTTGCGGAGGTGTCCATTGCCGGCAGGATGATGAGCCGCCGTATCATGGGGGCTGCGTCATTCATTGAGCTGCAGGATTCCGAAGGCCGTATTCAGGTCTATATCAAAAGAGACGAGATATGTCCGGGCGAGGACAAGACGATGTACAATACAGTATTCAAGAAACTGTTGGATATAGGCGACTTCATCGGTGTCAAGGGCTACGCCTTCATCACCCAGACCGGTCAGCTCTCCATCCATGCCAGGAGTCTGACCGTCCTGTCCAAGTCCCTCAGGGTGTTGCCTATAGTCAAGGAGAAAGAGGGGGAGGTATACGACGCCTTCTCCGACCCCGAGCTCCGCTACCGCATGAGATACGTGGATCTGGTGGTCAATCCCCAGGTCAAGGACGTGTTTGTCAAGAGGACAAAGATAGTGCAGACCATGAGGGAGTACTTCAACTCCTTCGGCTATCTGGAGGTGGAGACTCCCATTCTCCAGCCCATACCAGGAGGCGCCAGTGCCCGTCCCTTCATCACTCATCACAATGCCCTGGACATCCCTCTTTATCTGCGTATTGCCAACGAGCTTTACCTCAAGAGACTGATTGTAGGAGGCTTTGCCGGAGTGTACGAGTTCGCCAAGGACTTCCGCAACGAGGGCATGGACAAGACCCACAACCCCGAGTTCACCTGCATGGAGATATACGTGGCCTACAAGGACTACATCTGGATGATGGAGTTCGTGGAGAACATGCTGGAGAAAGTGGCCATGGCCGTCAACGGCAAGACCCTGCTGAACATAGGAGGCAACGAGATAGAGTTCCGCAAGCCCTACCGCCGCCTGCCCATGCTCGACGCCATAAAGGAATACGCCGGAGTCGACGTGCGCGGAATGGACGAGGAGGCCCTGCGCAAAGTCTGCGCCGACCTGCACATTGAAGTGGACAACACCATGGGCGTGGGCAAGCTCATTGACGCCATCTTCGGCGAATACTGCGAGAAACATCTGATCCAGCCCACTTTCATCACCGATTACCCGTGGGAGACATCTCCCCTGACCAAGCGTCACCGCAGCGACCCGTCCCTGACCGAGCGCTTCGAGCTCTTCGTAGGCGGCAAGGAACTTGCCAATGCCTACAGCGAGCTCAACGACCCCATCGACCAGCTCTACCGCTTCAAGGAGCAGCTCAAGCTCAAGGACAAGGGAGACGACGAGGCCATGTACATCGACATGGATTTCGTCCGCGCACTTGAGTACGGCATGCCTCCTACATCCGGAATGGGAATGGGCATCGACCGCCTCACCATGTTCATGACCGGTGCGACCACCATCCAGGACGTACTCTTCTTCCCGCAGATGCGTCCGGAGAAAAAGCCCTCCGCTCAGGATGACGGAACCGCCAAGGACAATGAAAACTAATATTGAGACCATAACGTCCCTCCAGAACCCCAGGGTCAAGGAGGTGACGGCCCTTCAGAGCAGCTCCTCTCTCCGTCGCGGGAAGGGGCTGTTTGTCGTGGAGGGCAGGCGGGAAGTGGAACGCTGCGTGGAGAGTGGTTTCCGTCTCCGGTCGGTTTTCTATTGTCCCACCGTATGTCCGGCAGACACCTTCGCATCCTTAAAGGGCGGCGACATCCCATTCGGACAGTCCACACACACACAGCCACTGCCGCATTCCTTTTCCGGAAATGAATGGACACGCATATTCGAGGTCTCCGAGAACGTTTACCGGAAAATGGCCTACCGGGGCAGTACCGAGGGACTTCTCGCAGTGGTCTGCGGCAGTGCTCAGGACCGGTCGCTCGAGGCCCTCGACCTCACGCTCTTCGGAGGCTCCGGCACAAAACGCCCTGACCCTGAATACGCTCCCCTGATAGTTGTCGTAGAATCGGTCGAGAAGCCAGGCAATCTGGGAGCAATGCTGCGCACTGCCGACGCTGCTGGGGTCTCTGCCGTACTGGTCTGCGACCCGCACACGGACCTCTACAATCCCAACCTGATACGGGCCAGCCTCGGAGGAGTATTTACCCGCAACATTGCCGTCTGCACCTCGGAGGAAGCCATCGCCTGGCTCAAGGCCCGGGACATCAGCATCCTTACCGCCCAGCTGCAGGACTCAGAGCTGTACTACGACACAGACATGACGCGACCGACAGCCCTGGCCTTCGGGGCCGAAGCTGACGGACTGTCCGACATCTGGAGGCAGGCCGCTGATGCCCATATCCGCATCCCCATGCTGGGTGGCATCGATTCGCTCAACGTCTCCGCCTCCATGGCCGTTCTCTGCTATGAAGCCCTCCGCCAGCGCCGCACCGCCGATTCACTCCGCAACCTTTAACCTTTCACCTGACCGTTCATGACACACGACACATCCAGCAGCACTGTCCCGGCAGACCGTCTGCGGATAGGCCTTATCGGCAATCCGATCGGACACAGCCAGAGTCCCGCGCTCTTCCGGGAGTATTTCGCCGACAGGCCGGATATATTGCATCACTGGAGCTACGACCTGATAGAGCGTGATAGTTTTCCTGACGCATACGCCGCGTTCCGGATGGACTATGTGGCAGTCAATGTCACCACTCCGTTCAAGGAGGAGGCGTTCCGTGCCGCGGACACCTGGGACTATTCCGCCATGCGCTGTCAGGCATCCAACCTCATGGTCAAGACCTCCATACGGGATACATGTGCCCCGCAGCCGATTGAAAATGCCACTCTACGACAGGCCGAGAGCGGCATTGCGCGGTTTAATGGGAAAAAACAATCAGCGACAGGAAACATTCACTCCCCGGAAAGTGCATTTCGAATCATGGCGTACAACACTGACTTTGAGGCTGTACTGGAGATACTGAGGCAGGAGTGTCCTAAGCCCGGTGGATGTAGGGTGCTGATAATCGGGTGCGGAGGAGCCGGAAAAGCAGCCACGGCAGCAGCCATCGAAGCCGGTATGCAGACCCGCGTCTACAACCGTACCCTCAGCCGGCCCCGGAAATTCGCAGAGCATCTGCGCACGTATAACCCCCACGCTTGCAGTGCCGTTCCGCAGATTGTCGGTCTTGATTCCATTGAGATGCCAATTGCCGTTCAATCAGTCGTTACTCAATCTGTAGTAGAGGAACTTCTGACCGCAATCCGGGACTCTGACACCATAATATACACCATCCCCGGATCGTCCGCTCCCATCCAGCACCTGCTGACCGCTCACCCGGACATACTCTCCGACAAGACCGTCATTGAAGCCAACTACAAGGCCCCCGTCTTGGCCTCCGTCCAATGCCGCCGCTACATTTCCGGCCTCACCTGGCTTCGTCTCCAGGCCATCGCCACCTACCGTATAGTCCTCGGCCCGTCTATCCTAAGGGCCAATGCGGCTGCCAAACTGTAGCCCCCATCGCAGCATCCTGTATGGCATCCAGTGCGTGTGCAGAGCCGTGTCATGCGCCTCCTGATGATTGCCCTCCAGCCCTGGATTTCAAGCGGAAATGTTCCAGAGAAGAACCCTGAGCGCGGAACAGCAGAATCTCCATCAGACTGCGGTGAGTGTCAATCAGGGCCACATACTCATCGATGCAGGCCCTCATATATTTTCCCACCCCGACACCTGCCGAGACGGCAATTTCACGCATGGAGGTTTTGGCATACCCCTTCGCAGGCGTCGAATGCCGTCAGTCCGTCCAGGCTGTAGGTGATGCGGTGGATGTTCACCTGGCCCGCTTCGTTTTCAGTGAGTGCGCCCCGGTAGACCAGTCCGAAAGGATTGGCGTTGGGACTTTGGATGGTGGAGAAATCCACCTCGGTAAATGCACGTTTGGTCTGTGCCACAGCCGTGCCTGCCAGCATGAGAGCCGCGGCACCGCACAACATTGTCTTGAATAAGTCGTTCATTGCCATTTTCTTTTAAAATGTCTGTCACATACGTTCCTTCAGCACCTCGAACAGTTCGTCGCGGGTAAACGCCTTGCAGCAGCCGGGCATCAGCAGGCAGGTATCGGCGGCGGCCCGCAGGAGGGTTTCGTCCGTGATGCCCATTTCGTTCCAGCGCACGGGCAAGCCTATCTCCCGGATGAAAGCCTCGAGAGCATCGATGCACATGGCGGCTGTCTCTTCCGTCGTGCGGCCTTTCACACCCCACACCCGCTCTCCCATGCGCGCCAGCTTCTCCTTGCCTTCAGCGAGCAGATGACGGTAGAGGGCGGGATGGATGACGGCAAGTCCCTGACCGTGGTTGCAGTCGGTGTAGGCTCCTACGGCGTGCTCCAGCATGTGGCACTGGAAGTCCGTCTGCTTGCCCAGCTTCAGCAGGCCGTTTTCGGCAAGGGCCGAGTCCCACATCAGCTCTCCGCGGGCAAAGTCGTCGTCCGGATCGGCGATGAGGGCACGCAGATTCCTGATGACATTGCGCATCACAGCCTCGTTGATCCCGTCGGAGACGTTGTCCCCCTGCGGACGGCCCATATAGGTCTCCATGCAGTGGCTCAGAGTATCGAAAGCCCCGCTTATCACCTGCTTCATAGGAACAGTCCTCGTCAGGTCGCTGTCCAGAATGGCGAAAGAGTGATACGACCCGACAAGAGGCTGTTTCAGTTTCTTTTCCGTATTGGTGATGACCGCCCCGTTATTCTGCTCGGCGCCAGTGCCCGAAGCAGTGACTACGGCACCCGTCGGCACGAACTCCGTCGGAAGGCGGTGCTCTTCGTACATCATGTTCCAGATGTCCCCGTCTGTCCGCGCCTGCGCCGACACTATCTTGCAGCAGTCGATGACCGCCCCGCCGCCATAGGCCAGCAGCACGTTCCGTCCCACACGGGCCATTTCTTCCTTGATCGCGCTCTCGGCGCACCCCTTGCCGAAGTGTTGGCGGACGGGATATTGGTAAGTAAAATTGTCCATATCTGCCGTATTTAATTGACACGACAAAGGTACGGCAGCCGGGGGAGCGTGTCCATACACGGATTACGGATTGACGTACCAATTTCGGAGAAAACCCTCCTGTGGCTCCAGAGGCGGCTTCGGCATACTGCCCTCTTTTGACTTATGCATGCAGTGCGCCCTCTCCTAACGATATTTTGTCGGGCAGATAGCAGTTCTGTTAACCAGCATATATTCAGGCACCTTGCCCATAGCCACTCCGCCGTAAGCCATTTCAAATCAGTTACCGCAGAGTGATGAAATTCCAACATCCTCTATATCAGTAGTATAACACATCTGTTTGCTGCCCGATAATATTTCGTTAATCTCATTTCGGTCTTTGCCCAG
>DGYFR06201__coassemble_887_pt1 | contig 19691 bp, 14 predicted proteins | sample DGYFR06201__metabat2_high_PE_051 | metagenome-assembled genome bin DGYFR06201 | reverse complement strand
ATGTTATAAAATATTAAATATTAAAAATCGAATTTTACACCGACTCCGATGCCTCTGCCGAGACGGTAGCTTTCGGTAAGCATCTCCTCGCCGAGGTCAGGTACGTTCTGAGTAAAGCGGTATTCGGAGTCAAGCAGGTTGGTGAGCGAGAGCTGTACGCTCCACAACCGGTTGATCTGGTATGTGATGTTGGCGTCGAGGGCGTGGATAGGAGCCTGCATGATGTTGCCGAGTCCGTAGATACCCACTGCCTGGATTCTCGGTCCCTGGACATTGTAGAGTACTGAGATGGCAAGGGATGATTCCTTTCCGAACTCCGGAGCGTAGGTTATGAACGCGTTGCCAATGTAGGGAGAGGCTCCCTGAAGGGCCCTGCGGCTGTCAGTGTAGATACCCCCGTCCAGCAGTGTCACGTCAGTGTACATCAGGGATACATTTCCGCCTATGGTGAAGTACTTGAACGGCTGTGTGCGGAACTCCGCCTCAAGTCCTGCGGCCATACCCTGCTGCGCATTTCTGAAAGTGTGGACGATGGCTCCTCCCGAGGTCTCCTGAACTCTCTCGATGGGGTCCTTGAGTATCTTGTAGTACGCACCTATGGAAAACATGTGCCTGTTGTCTGTGGAGAAGAACTCGTATTTGAGGTCGAAGTTGTAGTTGTATCCGTTGGTCAGCTGGTCGTTACCGCGAAGTTCCGAACTTCCGTAAGACTCCTTGTAGAGGAACGGGGCCATCTCGATAAATGACGGGCGGGTCACTGTTATGGAGGAGGCAAAGCGCAGCGAGTGCTTCTTGTTGATGGTGTATTTAAGGTTCAGAGCGGGGAAGAAGTCGCCCTTGTTGAGCCTGGATACGCTTTCGCGGGAGGCGTCGTTCCAGTAGCGTACCCATTGCTGTGAGTATTCATAGCGGATACCAAGGCCGATAAGCAGATTCTCTATGGGGTAGTATTCTACTTCGGCGAATCCTGCGATGATGCGGTGGCCGGCGTAGTAGTTGTTCTTTGGCTGGGCGTCTCTCTCTATCGTTATCAGGCCGTCGGCTATGCTTTGTGCATTCAGGAATGTAGAAGGAGTATAGATGTCGCTGATGACCGGATTGATGTTGCTCAGGTTGTAGTAGAAACGTAGAGAGTTGTAGTCTCGGGTCTTGTCCTTGTAGGCGGCTCCGAAGATGAGTCTGCTCTTCTCACCGAAGCTGAACGTCGGCTTGATCTCGGCTACGACTTCCTGCTCCGAGAGCTCTCCATAGTATCTCATGGTCTCCTGGCGGTTCAGCTTGAAAAGGGACAGGGAGCCGTCCTCGCCTTTGCGGTACATTACCTGACGGCGGTCCGGCTCGTTGCTGTCAGTCATGCTGTAGGAGACTTTCCAGTCCAGCAGCCAGTTTTTGGCAAGAGTATTGGAGCCTCCAAGTTGATTGTTCCACAGAGAGTATGAATGGGCGATGGAGTTGCTTCCGAGCAGCTGGTTGTCCTCGGCGTCGTATCCGTCACGCAGTTTGTAGTCTTCCGTGGCGTTCTTGGCATACAGTGTGGTAAAGCCGATCTTGTCACCGTTCTTGAACAGGTAGTTGAGGCTCAGCAGGCCTGTCAGATCCAGACTGTGCTCATAACTGTTGTATGTGAACTCGTCCATGTGCTGGCCCTGGGTGTTGATGTTGGTGATGTATGCGTCGTAGATATTCTGGCTTCCGCTGGAGATGGACGCCGATGCCAGAAGGCTGAGCTCATCTCCGTTCCTGAGCTGGAAAGTGCGGCCTCCCGATACGGATCCGGAGATGTCGGGTATGGCCATGGACTTGCGGATGTCAAATGATGTCCCGAAAGGGTCGTTGTTGACTATGTACGTGCGGAAGTCAGGCAGGCTCATGTCCTTGACATTGCGCGGAAGATTGTTGTCGTGCAGAAGCCATCCTTTTCTGTCCGGGCGGTATGTGTCGGTAAAGGTGGTGCCTATTGTTCCGTTCAGTCCGAGCGATACAGATACGAAACTCTTGCCTACGTTCTCCTTGGTCGCGATGTCTATGTGCGCACCGGAGTAGTCGGCGAAACTGGTCGCCGTATATACTTTTGTAACGGTGATGTTCTGAAGTACGGAACTGGAGAATATATCCAAGGGTATCAGTTTGTTGTCCGGGTTAGGAGACGCCACCGGCAGACCGTTAAGGGTGGTCAGGCTGTACCGGTCGCCCAGTCCGCGGACGAAGAGCTGGCCGGAGTTGTTGAATGAAATGCCGCTCATGGTCTCCACGGCCTCGGCCACATTGGACAGACCTTTTGTCCGTATCTCTGCCGCGCCGATGTTCTCAACGGCTTGTGCGGACACCTTGCGGTCATTGATCAGCGCCATTTCTGATTCCGGATTCTTTCTGGCCACTACCACGACGCTTTCCAGAGCCTCGGTCTCAGTCTGCATCTCGAAATCCATGACCAGTTCCTCTCCCTTATTGAGTTTGAAAGAGCCCGACATCACATCACTGTAGCCTATCATATGGAGAGTGAGCACACCCTCGATTCCTTCAGGAATCTCAAGGATGTAGCTCCCGTCGGCCCAGGTCTGGGTGCCCTCTCTGTGTCCGGCTCCATCAGATATACCTTCAAAGATGAGCACTACTCCCGGCAACGGCTCCGATGTTGCGGCGTCTTTTACGACACCTTTTACAGTCTGTGCGTTTGCTGTCCCTGCATGTAGGGCAATGAAAGATGCAATAAGGAAAAATACTGCTTTAAGAAATCTGGTATTCATATTGTCCTGCTTTTTCGGCGGCAAAAGTATCCGGACGATATGTCATGGATGATACGTGGAAATTAAAATGCTGTTACTGGAGTTACGAAAATATTGCAGACGTTTCATCCGTGTTACAGTGTGTCCGTTTGCCTGCATTACGGGAAAAGTGTCAAAGATTTGCTGGAAAATGGTTCTCTTTTCGGAAGATGAATTATATTAGGGTTTTAATTCTGTCGAGTATGTTTGGTAAGATAATATCGGTTCTGTCAGCGGCCGTGCTGCTGGCCTCGGTGAGCGTTTATTGCAGACCTGTATCTGATGTCCTGCCCAGACCGGCTGAACTGCATTACGGTCAGGGATACCTTAAAATGGATGCCGGGGACATCCTTTCCTCCGCCCGGGTGCGTCAGTCCATAGTCAAGTCTGAGCCGGAGTCCTATACGATTGAGGTTTCTAAGGACTCCGTTATCATCGTAGCCGGAGACAGTGCAGGCCTCTTTTATGCGTGGCAGACTTTAAGTCAGCTGGCCGGAGTGCCGCTTGAGGTCGCGGAAACAGCACAGGGGCCGGGATTCTCCCTTCGGACCGTCGAAGGTGTGCGGATTCCGTGTGTAACTGTCCGGGACAGCCCGAGGTTTGCCTGGAGAGGCTATATGCAGGATGTGTCGAGGCATTTTTTCGATATCGGCTTTCTGAAGAAGCAGATTGACGCTATGGCGGCCTTGAAACTGAACCGCCTGCATCTGCACCTGACTGACGCAGCCGGCTGGAGGGTTGAGATTGACCGCTATCCCCTGCTTACCTCGCTGGCCGCCTGGAGAGAGGGTGACTTGTGGAAGGACTGGTGGTTCGGTGACCGGAAATATTTGCCTGAAGGGACACCGGGGGCTTATGGCGGCTATTATACTAAAGAGGAGCTGCGGGAGCTGGTGCGGTATGCCGCCGGGCGCTATGTCGCCATCGTCCCTGAGATAGAGCTTCCCTCGCACTCCGAGGAGGTGCTGACAGCATATCCGGAGCTGTCCTGTACCGGTGAGCCGTACAAGCATTCGGATTTCTGCATTGGAAAAGAGGAAACATTTGAGTTTCTTGAAAACGTTCTCACGGAGATAATGGATATATTTCCGTCGCAGTACATCCATATCGGAGGAGATGAGGCGTCCAAAAAAGCCTGGGCCGAATGTCCGCTTTGCCAGGCCCGTATGAGGGAGGAAGGTCTCTCGGATGTGGATGAACTGCAAAGTTACATGATCAGACGCATAGGGACTTTCCTTGAGTCTCACGGACGGATACCTGTCGGCTGGGATGAGATCATGCAGGGAGGGGCGGACAGCGCTGCTGTGGTTATGGCCTGGAGAGGCGTAGATCAGGGCGTCCGTGCAGCTGAGGGCGGCAACAGGACAATCATGTCTCCGGGAGCGTTCTGTTATTTTGATACTTATCAGGATGATCCGTCGACGCTGCCTCCGGCGATGGGCGGATATACTCCGCTGTCCAAGGTCTATTCGTTCGAGCCGGTGCCGGATAGTCTGGATTCAGCGGCGGCTTCCAATATTATAGGTGTGCAGGCCAATCTCTGGTGCGAATATATTCCGACAGAGGATCATGCCGAGCTGATGATATTTCCGAGGCTGTTCGCTCTGGCCGAGGTGGCATGGAGTCCTGCCGCTGATCGCGATTATGATGATTTTCACCGAAGGGCTTTGAAGCTGTGCGGGCAGATGCGGGATAAGGGGTACAATGTCTTCGATCTGGCTCATGAAGTCGGGGACCGCCCCGTCTCGCAGCAGCCGGTGGAGCATCTGGCCCGGGGCTGCAAGGTCATCTACAACGCACCTTATAATGCTGCTTATGCCGCAGGAGGGGATACGGCTCTCACGGACGGTCTGCACGGGGGCTGGACTTACGGGGACGGCCGCTGGCAAGGCTTTATCTCGCGGGGCCGTCTGGATGTGACCGTGGATCTGGGCAGGATGACTGACGTGCATTCGGTGGAGATGGATTTCATGCAGGTCTGCGGCCCTGAAGTTTTTCTTCCAGCAGAGACGGTCATCTCGGTATCGGATGACGGTTCTGAGTTCCGGGAGCTGCGGCGCATCACCCGCGAGGTGGTCCGCGACGACCGAGTCACCTTCGTCACCGACGGCTGGTATGCTGCCGGTGAGATCTCATCTGATTCCTCTGTATCCTCTGCTGCATCCGGTGCTTCCGACATACCAGACGCTTCTGTTGAAGCCTCTGTCCCTGCCCGCTATGTCCGCGTCCAGGCCCGCAGCGGCCAGTACGGCGGCTGGGTATTCACCGACGAGATCGTTGTCCGCTGACCCGGCTTATCTGGCCTGCTTGCAGAGAGTCCAAAAATGAATATTTTTGTTAGGAACATCAGTGACAATCAGATAATGAAAAGGAGTATACAGATGCAGTGGAGCGGAAGCGCGGTTGTATGGACTGTTATTATCGTGGCTATGATGACTGTCCTGGCTATGGAAGGCGTAGTGATGTGGCGTAGTGGTGAAGCGGTTGCTGGGATGGTATGTTGTGCAATAGCCTCTGCTGTTGAGCATAAAGCATGAAGGATTTTGGTAATGCGTTTGTAATCAGATAGATGTAGATTAGAAAGTTGCTCTATGGCCTGTTTTTTCGGCCCATAGAGCAGCACGTCAATACATAAATGCCTGATAACGTGCGTAGTACGAATATGGAGAATGCTTTATGATTTTCCAGAATGTGTCAGAGCAGTTGTGTGTCAGAACAGTTTTCTGCGTGGACGTGACGAACGTAAATCAACTGTGTCTGAAAAGTGTAGGCAGTCATTGCATAACCATTAAAATTCATGACTGTTGTTGTGCTGAAGGTGGCGGAGGCTGAACTCGCAGCCGCAGTACTGCTGATTGTAGAACTGTTTGGCGAGGATGTTGCGCCGCTCGTAGAGCCCGCCCTTGCGCCAGTTGCGGTCCCAGAAACGGGTCAGGCCACGGCCGCATTGTTCCTGAGCATAGAGGCCGGCTTCATTGATCTGCCGGATGTCCTTCCAGCGGGAGGAGGCGAGAGTGGTGGTGAACAGGGGGAATCCGTGCGAGGCCGCGTAGTCCACCGCGACGCAGAGACGGTGTTTAAAGCAGGCCAGGCATCGCCGGCCGCGCTCCGGTTCGCCCTCCAGCCCCTCGGCGCATCTCAGCCATCCGGCGTGCTGCTGCTCCCACGGACCTCCGGCATTGCCCCCGTCCAGGTCCACAATAGCCACCCCGATCTCATGCGCGTACCGCACGATCTCGTTCTTCCTCCTGAGGTATTCCTCCTCGGGGAAGATGTTGGGGTTGTAGAACAGGATTGTAGGCTCATAGCCGTTCTGCCCCATCCATTCGAGGATGGCGGCGGAGCAGGGGGCGCAGCAGGAATGCAGAAGCACTTTTCCGGAAGTTCCTTCCATATTGATTAGCAAAAGTTATATTTTTGTAAAAATATTGAAAATTATGGAAAGTAAGAAAGAACTTCGCAAATTGATATCGATGCGCAAGAAACAGGTACCCGTCGAGGAGCGCCGCCGTCGCTCTGTGCCGGTGATGGAGAGGCTGATGGGGCTGCCGCGGTTCCGCAGGGCGCAGAATATTCTGTTTTACTGGGCAATGCAGGATGAGGTGTCCACTCAGGACGCTGTGCTTTCCTGTGCTGCCGCCGGGAAAAATGTGTTTCTGCCGGTGGTGGATGGGGAGATGCTGAGGATCAGACGTTTCTCCGGGAGGGCCGCGTTGGTGCCGGGCGAGTCGTACTCGATTCCGGAGCCGGTGGAGGGCTCGGAGGAGGTGCGTATATCCGATATCGACCTGGTTGTGGTGCCGGGAGTGGCTTTTGACGCGGACGGTGGACGAATGGGACGCGGCAAGGGCTTTTATGACAGGCTGCTTTGCGGAGCTTCGGACTGTTGTCAGGGCGGGCCTTACAAGGTCGGGGTCTGCTTCGATTTCCAGATGGTGGATGCGGTGCCGAGGGAGGCTCACGATATGCTGATGGATGCGGTGGTATGCGAGACCCGCACTGAGATCATCCGCAATGACAACCGGGTCTGCTCCGTGTTCGGCATCCGCTATCCGATAGTGGCGGGCGGAATGGTCTGGTGCAGCGGCTGGCGTCTGGCCTCTGCGGTTAGTGCCGCCGGCGGTCTGGGTCTGCTCGGGGCCGGTTCGATGAAGCCGGAGCTGCTGCGGGAGCATATCGCCAAGTGCCGTGCGGCTGTTGACAGACCTTTCGGGGTCAACGTCCCGCTGATGTCGCCCTATGCCACGGAACTGATGGAGACGGTGCTGGCTGAGAAAGTGCCGGTGGTCTTCACTTCGGCGGGCAATCCCAAGACCTGGACGGCGCGGCTCAAGGACGCGGGTATCAAGGTGGCGCATGTGGTCTCCAGCTCCAAGTTCGCGGTCAAATGCGCAGAAGCCGGGGTCGATGCGGTGGTGGCTGAGGGATTCGAGGCCGGCGGGCACAATGGCCGTGAAGAGACGGCTACGATGGTGCTTGTGCCTCAGGTGCGTGAGGCAATGTCCCTGCCTCTGCTGGCTGCCGGCGGCATAGTCTCGGGTACGGGCATGGCTGCCGCCTTTGCTCTCGGAGCCGAGGGAGTGCAGGTAGGCACACGCTTTGCCCTCTGCCGTGAGAGCAGCGCCAGCGAGGAGTTCAAGCAGCTGTGTCTGAGCCTTAAGGAGGGCGACACTATGCTGTCCCTCAAGAAACTGAGTCCTACCCGCCTGATCAAGAACGATTTCTACGCTCAGGTACAGGAGGCGGAGGACCGTGGGGCGTCAAAAGAGGAGCTTACGGAACTGCTCGGACGCGGACGGGCCAAGTCGGGTATCTTCGATGGTGACCTTTCCGCAGGCGAACTGGAGATAGGCCAGGGAGTCTCGCTCATCGAAGACTTGCCTTCAGCCGCGGACATAGTACGTTCCATGATGGACGGCTACCGTCAGGCTGTGGCAGGGATGCAGGTGCTGTAGCACGATATTTGCAAAATCTTCATTCTTTTTTAAGAAGATTACGATATGAAGCATGAAACCGGCATTGTGGGAAGCAGTTTTCCCGGCCAGATCACTGTCCGTGAAGGGTATTCGGAGTTTTTCAACGGTCTTATGGACATAGTGCGGAAGGCTTCCGCAGATATGGGCGGAGTGGACGGACAGACAGGGGAAAATCTCCGCAGCTACGTCATGGACTGGCTTGGAAATCATCCCCTGCTGGATTTCAATGAATATTCTGACACGAAATATATACGCAGTTATATAGGCAGATGCCCCGAAACGCACTGGGAGGCCATAGTCATGTCGTGGAAACGGGGCAATACCACCACCATCCACGGTCATCCGCAGTTTGCCGCCTACAACTTCGCGGATGGAATTTTCTGGCTCGAGATCTTCGAGAAAGTCTCGGAGACAGGTGCGCGGAAAATCAAGGCAGTGGAAATAGACCGCCCCGGAGGGTTCTTCGCACTCGGGGATTCCGAAGACTTCGACAACCACATCCACCGCATCACCTGTCTCAGCGACACCGGCCACAGCCTCCACGTCTATTCGGATGACGCACTAAAGGGTAGGGTGTACGAGGAAGTGCAGTATGTCTTCCGGAACGGGAGTTCTCAGTAGTAGTTATGCGAATATCGCGAGGGAAAACAATCTTTCAGCTGGTCAATGTTGCCGCCCAGGGAGAAGGCCACGCAGACTGCGTCTCCCTCAGTTTCGCTCCCAAGCTCAATGTCTCTGAGGACCCGGTCTGCGGCTTCGGTCATAGGAAAAAGCAACGGTAAGTATAATATCAGTCTTTTCTTGTATGTCGCAGATAATCTGGACGCTGAAATCGTAACGCGATCTTCTCGGCCGTTCAGTTGTGGCCGAAAAGATCACGTTGTACTGAAATATAGCTGAATATTAGTGCTTTACAAAATAAAGCCGCTGCTCAACTTCCCATTGCATAGGTAAAACCGAAGTCGCCTACCGATTCCGAGCACCGCAATGGCAGCAAATCCCGGGGAATGCTGCCGTTGCGGAAAGGGTCAGCAGCCAGGATGTGCTTCAGAAGGCTTGTAGTCGGGGTCGCCTCGGATATGCAATACCACAACGGCAGTGAATCCTGTGAAACGGTGCCGTTGCGGTACAATTGCTGAGAGGGGGCGGTCATGGATGTCAGGACGGTCGGTCAATCTCTCAGACGGGAGAGTACAATCATGTTTGACGTAGGCTACCGGCCGACGATGAGGGCCTGCTGGGGTCCGACACTCAGAACGGGACCGGTTATGGTGCCGAGACCGTCTGTGGAGACGCGGCCGTCCCTGCAGTAGACTGTGTAGCGGTGCTGAGGGCCGTTCTCCGACATTGAGCCGTTGCTGTCAGCAGTATCTCTCTCAGTGGATGTTGCGCCGTCGTTGCTGTCGGAAGCAGCTTCCCGGTCCGGGATGTCTATGCTTACGGCTTCCTTGCGCGAGTTGATGATCACGACGAGTTCCTCGCAGGGATCTCCGCCGGCGTGTCCGGTGAGTCTCCATGCCACCACTCCCTCAGGCGTATCCAGAAACTCCAGATGTTCCCGTACCAGGTCCGCGTCTCCGAGGCGGAAGGCGGGATGGGCCTTGCGCAGGGCGATGAGTCCGCGGTAGTAGTCGTAAAGGTCAGCATATCTGGCCTTGAAGCTCCAGTCGATGGCGTTGATGGCGTCGGGGCTGTTGTAGCTGTTGTGTACGCCCTGTTTTGTGCGGAAAAGTTCCTCGCCTGCATATATGAAGGGTATGCCCTGGGATGTGAATACTACGGTCTGGCCGAGTTTGTCCAGCCTCAGCAGCTCGTCTTCGGATATGCCCGGCAGGGAGGCGTGAAGTCTGTCACGCAGGCACATGTCGTCGTGACAGGAGATGTACGAGATCATCTGTGAAGGCTCAGAGGCCCAGCATGTGTCGGAGTAGTTGACGGCTGCGAAGTCCACGTCCGGATGCCATATCGCTCCAGCCACTCCGAATTTGACACTTTCCTCCAGACCCTGCACGCCTCCGAGGAAGCCTGCCTGCGAGTCATCGCTGAACGGGCCGCGGAGGGCATCGCGCATCTCGTCGGAGAATGCCGCTATACCCGGCATTTCCCAGGTGTTGGCCTTCATGGCCAGCAGTCTCCCGTCATACAGGGGAGCGGAGGCGGCCCAGCCCTCACCATAGATGAGTATCGAAGAATCTATATCGTACAGAGCCGAGCGTATGGCATTCATGGTCTCTATGTCGTGTATGCCCATCAGGTCGAAGCGGAAGCCGTCGATGTGGTATTCCTCGGCCCACCAACAGACGGATTCGACCATGTAGCGGCGCATCATTTCCTTCTCGGAAGCTGTCTCGTTGCCGCATGCCGAGCCGTCCGCGAAGCTGCCGTCCTCCCTCATGCGGAAGAAGTATCCTGGTACGGTACGCTCGAAGGCGTGGGACGCGGCATCGGCCACATGGTTGTACACCACGTCGAGCACTACCCTTATGCCGGCCTTGTGCAGGGCCTGGACCATTTCCTTGAATTCCCTGATGCGGCTCGAAGGATCATAGGGGGCAGTGGAGTAGGAGCCGTCGGGGACATTGTAGTTCACCGGGTCGTAGCCCCAGTTGTAGACATTGTCCTCCAGTCTGGTCTCGTCGACAGAGGCGTAGTCGAAGGATGGAAGGATGTGCACGTGCGTCACGCCCAGCTCGACGAGATGGTCAATGCCCGTGCGTACTCCGCGGGGCCCGCGCGTGCCTGTCTCGGTCAGGGCGAGGAATTTGCCACGGTGCTCGGGGGAAATGCCGGAATTGGCGGAGACTGAGAAATCCCGGTGGTGCATCTCGTAGACCACTGCGTCTGCAAGCGAGCGGAGCTCCGGGCGGCCGTCTCCGGCCCAGCCTTCCGGGTCGGTGCTTCCGAAATCCACGACAGCAGCCCGCTGCCCGTTGACTCCGACTGCGGTGGCGAAGATACCGGGAGTCTCCTCGAGCCATTGGCCTGCGACATTGACCCTGAATGTGTAGAACCGTCCTTCAAGGTCTCCTTCGGCGACAGCGTTCCAGGAACCGTCTGCAGCGTTTTTATTCATCTCGATGATCTTGTAGGGCTGTCCTCCGAGTCCTTCCTCATAGAGCAGGACGCGGGCGGAGTCGGCAGTCGGTGCCCACAGTGAAAATTCGGAACTTGCCCGGGTGTAGCACAGTTCCTGGAGGGAGCCCTCCTTGGGAGGGAACTGCCCTGAAGCGGCGGTGCAGCCAACTATCAGAGGGGCTGCGGCAAGGCTGAAAGGCCAAATGGGTAAACAGTTGTGTTTCATGTCGGCAAAAGGTTGTATGTCAAAAAAGGAAAAGTGAGTGCAAATTTAGGAACTTTCTTGTATTTGGCACAATCGTTGTAAACACGGACTCAGAATTTTTAAAGAGTTATAAAGTATATGCGTTATCTGAAAATTGCGGTTTTGGGCCTTTGTGCCGTTATCGGCATGACGTCATGCAAGCAGAAGGCTCAGGGCCAGATGGAGGCGGCAACGTATCCGCTTCTGAAAGTGTTTCCTGAAGACAGAACTCTGTCGGTCAGCTATTCTGCTGTCATAGAGGGAAAACAGGATGTGGAAGTGAGACCCCAGGTTTCAGGCTTCGTTACTGATGTCCGGGTAAAAGAGGGGGCCAAGGTTAAGAAAGGGCAGACGCTGTTCGTGATAGACACTATCCCCTATGCCGCAGCATACAGGCAGGCCAAGGCCGCTGTCGCTACTGCTGAGGCCCAGCTGGCTACAGCCGAGCTCTCCCTGGAGGGAAGCGAGGACCTGTATGCCGACAAGGTGATTTCGGATTTTGAGCTCCAGACGGCCCGCAACTCGTACAACAGCGCGGTCGCCGCTCTCAGACAGGCTGAGGCCGCTGAGGCAAGCGCGGCTCAGAACCTTTCCTACGCTATCGTGAAGAGCCCTGTCAACGGTTCGGCCGGCATGACTTCGGTGAGAGTGGGAGCGCTGGTGAGCGCGTCCATGGCGGAGCCCCTGATAAGTGTTTCGGACAATTCCCAGATGTACGTATATTTCTCCCTGCCTGAGAAGGAGGTGCTCTCAATGACCCGTCAGTACGGCTCCATCGACAACACCGTGGACTCTTTCCAGCCGGTGTCGCTGACTATGGCCGACGGCTCCACTTACGAGCATCAGGGTCATATCGACGTGATCAGCCGTATCGTGGATAAGGGTACCGGTGCGGTGAGCGTCAGGGCCGTGTTCGACAATCCTGACGGCCGTCTGATGAGCGGCGGCTCAGGCCGTGTCAATGTGTCGTATGACAGGACGGGCTGCATCGTAATTCCTCAGGAGGCGACATATGAGATACAGGACAAGATATTTGTTTACAAGGTGATTGACGGCAAGGCGGTGTCCAGCGAGATAAAGGTGTTCCGTCTCAACAACGGTCGGGAATATATCGTTGAGAGCGGCCTGTCCGAGGGCGATGTGATAGTGTCCGAGGGAGCCGGTCTGCTCAGGGAGGGCACTCCGATAACCGGTACGCCTGTCAATTCTAACGAAGGAGAGTAACGTATGAATCTAAAGACGTTCATAGACCGGCCTATCCTGTCGGTCGCAATATCGACATTCCTGGTGCTGGTGGGTATCATTGCGCTGGCAATTCTGCCTATCGAGCAATACCCGGATATCGCACCTCCTACCATCCGCGTATCCACGACCTACAGCGGTGCCAATGCTACGGCCGTGCAGAACGCGGTGATAGCTCCTCTGGAGGAGGCCATCAACGGTGTGGAAGACATGACCTATATGACTTCCGAGGCAAGTAACTCCGGAAGTGCTTCCATTACAGTATATTTCAAGCAGGGAATTGACCCTGATATGGCTGCGGTCAACGTACAGAACCGCGTGTCCAGAGCCACATCCCTGCTGCCGGCGGAGGTTACCAGGGTCGGTGTCGAGGTGTCCAAGCGTCAGAGCAGTACCCTGAAGGTATTTGCCCTAGTGTCGCCTGACAGCACCTACGACGAGACCTTCCTCACCAACTACCTTTCCATCAATGTGAAGCCTCAGATCCAGCGTATCTCCGGAGTGGGCGACTGCAACGTGATGGGCGGAGACTATGCGATGCGTGTGTGGATGAAGCCTGACGTGATGGCCCAGTACGGTCTGATACCTTCCGATGTCAGCGCGGCTCTGTCCAGCCAGAACATCGAGGCCTCGACCGGTGCCATAGGTGAGAATTCCGACAACGTCTTCCAGTACACCCTCCGTTACAAGGGCCGTCTGTCCACCGAGGAGGAGTTCGGAGAGATAGTCATCAGGGCCTATGACGACGGCCGTGTCCTGAAGCTGAAGGATATCGCCGACATCGAGCTCGGTGCGGTCTCCTACAACTTTGAGGGCCGTGTGAAGGGTGCTCCCGGTGTTACCTGTATGATCAACCAGACTGCCGGAAGTAACGCCAACGAGATCATCAAGGAGATAGACGCATATCTGGAGACGGTGAAGGCTGATCTGCCCAAAGGTATTGAGATAATAGACATCATGAGTACTAAGGACTTCCTCGACGCCTCCATACAGGAGGTGATAAAGACTCTCTTCGAGACCATCCTGCTCGTGGTACTGGTGGTGTACATCTTCCTGCAGAGTCCGAGGGCGACCCTCATCCCTACGATATGTATCTTCGTCGCGCTGATTGCGACATTCGCATTCATGATAGTGGCCGGCTTCACCATCAACCTGATCACCCTCTTCGCGCTGATCCTGGTTATCGGTACGGTCGTGGACGATGCCATAATAGTCGTCGAGGCGGTGCAGGCACGCTTCGACATGGGTTACAGGTCTGCATATAAAGCCGCGATGGACGGTGTCGAGGGTGTGTCCGCAGCCGTCGTGTCCGCGACACTGGTCTTCATGGCCGTGTTCATCCCCGTATCCTTCCTGGGCGGTACTTCCGGTCTGTTCTATAAGCAGTTCGGTCTGACCATGGCTGCGGCGGTAGGTTTCTCGGCCATCAACGCCCTTACTCTCTCGCCCGCGCTCTGTGCCCTGATCATGAAGCCCAACGAGATCGTGGCTCCCGGTGAGAAGCCCAAGCAGTTCTCGACCAGGTTCAGAATCGCTTTCGAGGCATCATTCGGACGTATGATCACCAAGTACAAAGGCGGAGTGAAGTTCTTCATCAAGCACAAGTGGGTAGGTGTAGGCACTCTTGTGGCGGCCTGCGGTCTGCTCGTGTACTTCATGGCCACGGCGAAGACATCCCTGGTGCCCAACGAGGATACCGGTTCGCTCTTCATCAGTGTGGACGCGGCTCCCGGTACCACTCTTGCCGAGACCAATGACATTCTGACCGAGATGCAGAACAGCATCAAGGACATCGAGGAGATCCAGACCTACAACCAGGTGGCCGGTTTCTCCTTCTCCGGTAGCGGTGCCTCGCACGCCATGATGATGATACGTCTCAAGGACTGGAGCCTGCGTCCCGACAAGGACCAGAGCTATACTGCGGTCATTGAGAAGATATACGCCAATACGGCCCATATCAAGAACGCGCAGATCTTCATCTTCGCACCTCCTATGATTTCCGGTTACGGTACCGGTAACAGTTTCTTCGTGGATCTGCAGGACCGTTCGGGCCGTGGCATCGATGCGCTGGAGGAGGTGACCCAGGGCTTCATAGCCGCTCTCAACGAGAGACCCGAGGTGCAGATGGCCTACACCTCGTTCAGCTCCGATTTCCCTCAGTATCAGATAGACGTGGATGCGGCCAAATGTATCCGTGCCGGTACTACCACAGATGCGGTGCTCTCCGTGCTGTCGGGCTACTACGGCAGTATGTACGTGTCCAACTTCAACCGTTTCACCAAGCTCTATCGTGTCATCCTGCAGGCTCCGCCCGAGTTCAGGGACAATATGCAGTCGCTCGATGACGTGTATGTGCGCACGACTGACGGTATGGCTCCCGTAAGCCAGTTCGTGACACTGACCAAGATATACGGAGCCGAGGTGCTCAACCGCTTCAACATGTTCACCTCCATCACCGTGCAGGGTATGCCTAACCCGGGGTACAGTTCGGGAGACATCATCGCCGCCATCGAGGAGGTCAGCAAGGAGGCCCTGCCTACCGGTTTCGGCTACGAGTTCTCCGGCATGACCCGTGAGGAGGCCGAGCTGGCCGAGTCCAATACCACGGCCATAGTGTATGTGATCTGCGTGATATTCATCTACCTGATCCTCTGCGGTATGTACGAGAGTCTCTTCCTGCCGCTCGCGGTGCTTTGCTCGGTGCCGTTCGGTCTGATGGGAAGCTACTTCTTCACCAAGCTGTGCGGTATGGAGAGCAACATCTACACCCAGGTCGGTATGGTCATGCTGATCGGTCTGCTGTCAAAGACGGCGATTCTGATTACCGAATACGGCTCGCAGCGTAGAAAGAGGGGCATGTCCCTCAGTGCGGCGGCTCTGTCCGCAGCCGGAGTGCGACTCAGGCCTATCCTTATGACAGTGCTTACCATGGTGATCGGTCTGCTGCCTCTGATTACCGCTTCGGGTGTCGGTGCCAACGGTTACCGCTCTCTCGGTATCGGTACTGCCGGCGGTATGGTGGTCGGAACCATCGCCCTTATGTTCATCACGCCCATGTTCTTCGTCATCTTCCAGTATGTGGAGGAGAAGGTAATGGGTAAAAGAAAGGAGGAAAGAGCAGCATTATGAGAAAGACAATATTGATATCAATGGCGGTGCTGATGGCCAGCGGATGCTCCATCTACCGCAAATACGAGAGGCCTGAGAACATAGTCCCGATGGACAGTCTGTACAGGGCTGAGCTGGTATCCCCGGATGATGCAGCCGCAGCGGCCGACAGTTCCTCTTTCGGCTACATGCCATGGGAAGAGATGTTTACAGACCCTCATCTCCAGGAACTTATCCGTACAGGTCTGGAGAACAACACCGATCTGCTCAGCGCGGCTCTCCGCGTACAGCAGGCCCAGGCCCGTTTGAAAGCCTCGAAGTGGGCTTATTCCCCTTCGCTCAATCTGGGTCCTCAGGCAGGGTACAATTACTCCCTTAGCGGTGGAGCCGGCACAGGCTCAGGCTCCTACAATCTCGGCGGCTCAGTCAGCTGGGACATCGACCTTTTCGGCTCGCTGCTCAACGCCAAGCGCGGAGCCCAGGCTGCTCTCCTGCAGCAGGAGGCTTATCAGCAGGCCGTGCGCTCCCAGCTCATAGCCACTATAGCCAACACCTACTATTCGCTTCTGATGCTCGATGAGCAGGTCAGGGTCAGCGAAGAGAACGTGGCTCTGTGGGCAGAGCAGATAAGGTCCATGGAGTCAATGCTGAAGGTGGGTCGTGTCAATGAGAATGCCGTTACCCAGTCCCGTGCACAGCTCTACGGTCTGGAGGCGTCGCTGGCCGATATGAAGCGTCAGCGTCAGGAGGCGGAGAACGCTCTCTGCTCCATCCTGGGCTCAGTATATACCAGGATAGAAAGGAGTACCATCGACGAGCAGGCTCTTCCTCAGGATTTCTCGGTGGGAGTGCCTCTGGAACTGCTCTCCAACCGTCCCGACGTCTATCAGGCGGAGATGGCCCTGGCCAGTGCGTATTATTCCACCAACCAGGCCCGCTCGGCCTTCTATCCCAAGCTCACCCTTTCTGGCAGTGCCGGATGGACGGGAGCATTCGGACAGGCCGTGGCCAATCCCGGCGGACTGATCATCAACGCCCTGGCCCAGCTCGCCCAGCCTATTTTCAATAAGGGTCAGCTCACATCCAATCTGCGCGTGGCCAAGGCTGAGGAGGAGATAGCCAGACTGACTTACAAGCAGACCCTGCTCGATGCCGGAGAGGAGGTCAACAACAACCTCTACGCCCTTGAGATCTACGACGAGATGCTCCGGAAGCACCAGGCCCAGCTTGATGACCTGGAGCGCACCGTTGAGACAGCGGAGTCCCTTTACCGTAGGAGTTCCAAGATGACCTACCTTGAGGTGCTGACAGCGCGTCAGTCCCTGCTCAATGCCCAGCTTAATGTTGTATCCGACAAGTATCTGCTGCTGCAGACCACAGTCAACCTGTACCGCTCACTTGGAGGAGGAAGACAGTAGCTATGAGACGATACGAGATATTAGTAACAGCCGTCGCCATGCTTATGGTGGCGGCTTCTTGCAAGGAAGGCAAGGCTCCGGAGCCATATGGCCCGGTACCTACTGCCGCTCAGTTGGAGTGGCAGAGGATGGAATATTATATGTTCGTTCATTTTGGCCCCAATACTTTCACCGACAATGAGTGGGGTACCGGAGATGAGGACCCGGACGTCTTCGCTCCAACGGACCTTGACTGTGAGCAGTGGGCCCGTATAGCACGTGAGGCCGGTATGAAAGGTATTATCCTCACGGCCAAGCATCATGACGGCTTCTGTCTGTGGCCCAGCAAATACAGCAGTCATACCGTAGCTCAGAGCTCATGGCGGAATGGAAAAGGGGATGTGCTGCGTGAGCTGTCAGAGGCCTGTGACAAATACGGCCTGAAGTTCGGCGTGTATATCTCTCCATGGGACCGCAATCATCCGGTATACGGAACTGAGCGTTACAACGAGGTGTTTGCCGGTACCATATCCGAGGTGCTCAGTGAATACGGTGATGTATTTGAACTATGGTTTGACGGTGCAGATGACCGTCAGGGAGATGCTCCCAGTACTTACAGGTGGAAGTATTTCAACTCAACAGCAATGACTATTCAGCCGGATGTGGTGATTTTCAGTGATGTGGGACCGGGGTGCCGTTGGGTGGGCAATGAACGCGGCTACGCCGGGGAGACCAACTGGTCCAGACTGGATGTTGATGGATATGCGCCGGGACGGCTTTCTCCCTCATGGGATACTCTCAACACCGGCAATGTCCACGGCAGTTGCTGGCTGCCGGCTGAGGCGGATGTGTCAATACGTCCGGGCTGGTTCTACTCTCCTTCCACCGATGACAAACTGAAGACGGTGGAAGAGCTGATGGACATCTATTATGGCTCTGTAGGACGCAATGCCAATTTATTGCTCAATGTCCCGCCAGACCGTTCAGGCCGGATCAGTCCATTGGACTCGACTCGTCTGATGGAATTCCGGGATGCCCGTGAGAAGGCTTTCCATGCCGACTATGCCAAAATGTCCCGGGCCTATTCCGAGTCAGTCCGGGCCAACTCTCCCAAGTATGCCGCCGCTAATGCGGTCGACGGCCGTTACTCTACCTACTGGGCAACCGATGACAGTGTGACATCAGCCTCGTTTACCGTGTATTTCCGCAGGGACAGGACTGTAAGTTCAGTGATGATTCAGGAGTACATACCTCTGGGTCAGAGGGTAAAGGCGTTCAGTGTCGAGTGCAGGCTGGCAGGTACCGGAGAGTGGAAGGAGGTGTGCCGCGGAACCACCATAGGTTATAAGCGTATCATGCGTTTTCCTGCGGTCAAGGCTTCTGAGGTGCGCTTCAACATCCTGGATGCCTATGCCAGTCCGCTCATCAACAATGTCGCGATATATTGACGGAGTGTCTTGCAGTTGTGACATTGTGGTGACATTCTGTCCGCATATCCTGACGTGGTATCGGATTTGCAGAGGAGTAAGTCAGAAGTTTTAAAATTTAAAGTTATGATTACCGAAAAATTACAGAATGCGATCAATGATCAGATAATCGCCGAGATGTGGTCGGCCAACCTCTACCTTTCCATGTCTTTCTATCTTGAGAAAGAGGGTTATGACGGACTGTCACACTGGATGAAGAGGCAGTCTCAGGAAGAACTGGAACATGCATACGATATGGCTTCGTTCCTTCAGAAGAGAGGCGGTACAGCCAAGGTCAGCATGGTGGACGTGGTTCCTCAGGGCTGGGGCAGCGTTCAGGAAGTATTCAAGCACGTATATGAGCACGAGTGCCACGTGACATCCCTGATTGACAAGATCGTGGACATCGCCCGTGAGGAGAAGGACAAACCTTCCGAGGATTTCTTCATGGGTTACATCCGCGAGCAGGTGGAGGAAGAGGCTACCACGCTCTCAATCTACGAGAAGGTCCAGAAAGCCGGCGAGGCCGGTCTTCTGATGCTGGACAGTAAGCTCGGTGAACGCAAATAACCTGGCGCAGACCGTTAAAGGACAAAAAAGTTCCGATGAGGCTGTATGGCTTCACCGGAACTTTTTTATCACCCTCCATTCAAAGAACTGATGTGCGGAATCTTTCCCAGACGATATTGACGGCTTCAGGAGACGGATGTGTCAGGTCGTCGGTGAACCATGAGTAGTCACGCAGTTCGTCCAGGACAATCTCGTAGGCCGGAAAGTAATGCGTGTTGGGGAATGCGCTGACCATATGCTCGACAGCCAGCAGGAGTATGGCCTTGGATATCTGGTTGCCGTGCATTCCGTCTTTCCTGTGGCGGATGGGCGAGACAGTGAAGATGAAGTGCTTGTCCGGAAAAGCCTTTACGATGTCGTCCCATCTGTCGGTGATATCTTCCACGGTCAGCAGTTCGCGCCGGAATTCCCATGCCGGATGTTTGTGGCAGTTGGATACGATGATGTCCCGCTCCAGATGCCGGAATATCCATGCCGTGCCGAATGTGACCATTATCCATCCGGCTTTTTTGAAAGCGGAGGATGCCGCAGCGATGGAAGTATTTGCATTGAGGAGAAACTCCTCCGGGGACTTTCTGGTGAAAGAACCATGGTGATAGAACGACACATACCCCTCTCCATCCGGAGCAATGGGCCTGTGACCCGGTTGAGGCCGGGCTTTGTATACACTCGCAACAGGGTTGGTGTTCCGTGGGATAACGTCATCTTCGGTAAATATCCTGCCTTGTGACAGAAAGTCTATCGAATTGGCGATGGATGCCGGATTATAGAGCACACCGAACGGATTGGAGCATATCCCGTAGCCCTCTTCCGCAAGCTTGTTCCCTATCTCCGTCGAAAAACATGAG